>Ga0153915_10000183_pt1 | contig 56854 bp, 53 predicted proteins | sample Opewatmetagenome_2_FD_107003 | JGI IMG/M metagenome (GOLD analysis project Ga0153915, IMG submission 107003) | Freshwater wetland microbial communities from Ohio, USA - Open water 3 Core 3 Depth 3 metaG | ecosystem: Environmental > Aquatic > Freshwater > Wetlands | place: USA: Ohio, Lake Erie...
ATATCGTCGAAATTGATGAAGTCATAGTTATTAACCTGCAAAAAAACAGCAAGTGTGACAACAGCAAGAACGAGATAAACAATCAGTTTTTGTTTTCCGGCGCCGATATTTGTTTTATTTAGCATAGCGACCTGTCCCGAATGCTTGTACCACAAGTTAATTTAGAGTTCAGCAATTTTTGACGGCGAAAGTTGATTTGTGAATGGTAAACGGGTCTAAAGAACTTTACCACGTTTCCGCGGGAGTATTCTTTTCTTTCCCTCTCTCACGGGCTTTACTCCCGTTTCTTTGAGGACGCTGGCGACAAGGACATCCATTCGTGAAGGTATCCTCGGCCATACAAGCGCCTGCTTGAACCGGACGGCGGGATTTTTCAACCCGGAGAGTTCCTCCACAATATCTCTCACCTCGGCATCTCCCGTTCCCGCGTGGGCATTTATCACTCCGTCTTTAAGCATTTTATAGTAATCGTGAAAAGCCTGTAAAAAAGATTCACTTTCCTTTTTCCCCCGCGCGACATCGATCAGCTGATAATCACTGTAAACTTCAGCCTTGTATTTTTCCAGCAGAGGCGGAAAAAATGTTTGTGAACGATGCGCGTCGGCAACCATTTCGATATAACCCTCTTGGGCCATCTTGATAAAATCGCCGCATACGTTTATTAATTTTTCGATTGATGAATAAAAGAACGCCGGATTTACTTCAACCGTAACATCGCCGCTGAAGAGAATTTTATTTTGCGGGTCATAGAGCGATACATGCCCCGGCGAATGCGCTCCGTCATGAATGGCGAAAAAGCGGCCTATTTCCCATCCGGCGACCTCGGTGCTTCCGTAATTACGCCTGACGCGGTCCTTTAAATATAAAATATCCGCCTTATCCGACAGGTTTTTAATCTGAACCGGGAACATCAGCCGTTTCGACATGGTGCGGAAAACCTTTCCGGCCAGTCCGGGAGACACCGTGTCAATCAGCCTGAGCGCCGCCGATTCGCCTCGCCAGGGAAACATGGTCGAATACACATTCTCATACTCTTCCAGCCGTGCAATATCGTTAACCAGATCATCATAGACACGCAGAGTTTCGATTTCCGGTTCAGGAAGAAAAAATTTCCAATCCAGCCCCGTTTCCGTTACAACATCATTGTTCGCTGTGTGATCAAAATGTCCCTGCGATACAAGCAGCGTAACACGCTTTACCCCGTCCTTTTTATACTTATTGATTATTTCCAGAATCCGGCCCTTGTAAAAAGGATAGTAACCAGGATCGAAAATATAGACCGTATCCCTGTCGCGAATAACGTAACAGTTGCAGGAAGGCGGTTGATGGAGAAAATTGTCTCCGACATAACCTTCAATAAGCCAGACATCATTTGCTATTTCCTTAACGCAGGATTTTTGCAGTTCCTTAATAATATTTCCGGTTCCCATGGAAGCGCCTCCTTATTAATTAAACTTATAAAGGTATTTTCATTTTGAAATTTCCGGCACGGCAATGCCGTACATAATAATATTGATTACCGCATCCAACTCTTCATCCGTATTTTTGCGGTTGAACTTTTCCGGAAAAAATTGCCTTGTCACAACAAAAAGGAAAATGTTTCCCATTATGCTGCGTGCCACTGCCAAGGCATCCACATTTTTTCTTATCAGGCCGCGTTCCACCATTTGGTTATGGAAGATATTAAATATCTCCACCCCCTTGGAAGTAACATTTTCAAAGAAGGCTTCGCGGATGTCCTCATGATAAAGCGCTTCCGTGATGATGATTTTAATCATGGGGTAAAGCGACTCTATCAATTGAAGGCGGTCTTTTATAAAGGACTTCAGAACTTCTCGCAGGTTTTTGTTTTCCGTATTTAAAAGGATTTTGCCGACTCCCTCAATAATCACCGGTTCGCCGGCCAGACTTATCATTTGAATAAGAATGCCCCGGAGGATATCCTTTTTAATTTTGAAATAGCGGAAGATCGTACCTTCTGCAACTCCTGCCCTTTTGGCAATCTCGCTTGTCGTTGCCCTGCTGAATCCCTTTTCCGAAAAGACATCAATCGCGGCTTCCAGAATCCTTTGTTTCTTGTCCGGCAGATTAAGCGCTTTCAAGTCCATTATACACATCCTTTTTAATATATTGAATTATAAGCTAAATTATATATCAAACTGCTGCTGATTTATATATTAAACATCTGCAAAGCATAATGAGTGATTACTCACTCACTTGTTAAATACTAATTAGTTGTCTTCTTGTCAAGGGAAAAGAATGTTAAATATTAAGTGCGAAATGTGAAGAGGGAACAACCTTTATTCTGCCGTTTAACCTATCTTCTCGACACGGCACGGCACATACCGGTGAAGGGGGGTGGCTGCCAGCCGGTCGCGGTTGGTGTTTTTCGTAAGGCGATTTACATTGACGCCATACGTTTTATTGTTCTGCACAAGGCCAAAACCGTGAGGAATGATCACCTGCCCTTTTCTCGTTTCCCCGCTTAGTTCCGCCTCGATCGTTTCAGAACCGGCCCCGGTAACTATCCTGATTTTTTCGCCGTCGTCAATACAGAGCGCTTTTGCGTCCTCGGGATGGATCGCGAGGGTGCAGGCGCGTTTGCCCCTGAGCCACGACGTATCCCGTATGAGCGTATTGGCTACGTTTTTCGTGTGGCGTCCGGCATGGAGGATAAGGGGATACTCCACCGAAGGCATGAGGGCTCTCTTTTCCGATTCCGGGTTAATGCTCCTGAGCCATTCCTCCAGTTCGGGGATGTGGAGGTGTATCTTTTTGTCTTCGGTTCTTATTTCCTTCATATTATCTTCAGGATCGAGTTTCCCGATCCACATTCCTTCGGGACGCGACAGCAGTTCCTGAAAAAGCTTCACGCTGAAACGCACCTGCGGCGCGAGCGCCGCGAAAGGCATCAGGCTACGGTAGCGGAATGCTGCGGCAAAGGCGCGTGAAATCTTTTCCGGTTCCAGAAGTATGGATGCGTAAGAAGGCTGTTTGATCCCGGCGCGTGCGGCGTTTTTTCTCAGGCCATTCGGCAGCGACATAAGCAGGCCGAACAGGGCGGCCAGATGCGCCGAATCGTATTTTTTCCCGATGGTTTCAGCCAGGACAAAAGGGATAATCTTCATGGATTCAAAACCCCTTTTGTCTTCCACCTGCATCCAGAAATCATCTTTTGTGAGCATGGTAAGGAGCTTCAGGGGATTATTGCCCATGAAAGCGAGAAACGCGAGGGCGTAGTCGAAGAGATCTCTGTCCCTTCCGGCCGCATCGGCAAAATACGCGGGAATTTCCGGCAGCACCCCCATTGCCCTGGCGATACCGGTGAATATCTGACCGCATTCCTTTCTTTCGCCGGACGGAGACAAAGCCGGTTGCCTTATTTGAAAATATATTCCCGGATATGTCCAGGGAAAGAATGTCGCGTCATAGCTTTCCAGTCCCGAACGCGCGGGGAGCACATAATCCGCGATAGCCGCGGTTTCGGTCATCGCCAGTTCGATGACGACCAGGAGATCGAGTTTCGCGAAGGCCATTTCGTAGGCGGTCGTATCGGCGTAGGAACGCAGCGGGTTGGCGCCGCAGTTGATGACCGCGCGGGGGCGTTTCGGATGATCGCTCAAAATCTCCTCGGGCAAAACATTGGGCGGATGGAAACCTGCTATGACCGGGAAATTCGTGGTTTGCGTACGCCAGGTATTTTGATCACTGTCATCCGAATGCAATCCCAGAGGGACCATTGTACCGGTAATGACATTGCCGCCGGGAACGCACAGTCTGCCGCACAGCGCCGCCAGAATCATCACAAGATAGGAAACCACCGTACTGTGGCGGTTCATCAGTATTCCGAGATCGGTGTGTATGCACCACTTTCTGACGGACATCTCCCGGCACAGGTTCTTCACATCTTCATAAGCCACTTCGCACACTTCAAGCGCACCCTTGATGTCGAAGTTCGTAAACCACCATTTGATATGTTCAAATCCGGTGAGGTTTCCGGCAATGTAATCCTTATTTTCCCATCCTTCCGCAAGAATGATGGCGATCATGGCCTTGAAAAGAAGCGCGTCTGTGCCGGGGCGCAGGGCAAGGTGAATATTGGCTATTTGCGCCGTTTCCGATTTGCGCGGGTCGATGGCTACCAGAAGTTTGCCGGGGTCTTTGGAAAACTCCCTGAGGACAAGCGGCGCCCGGGGCATCTGGTGGCTTTCCATGCCGTTCCAGCCGACCGCCACGATCATGTCCGAACGGGCCTCGTCGATCACAGGAAAGCGGTTCTGCCGCCCCACCATCTTTCCGCACACCCAGAAATAGCCTGTGAGTTCCTGGCTTATCGGATTGTAATGGTAGCGCGAGCCTATTTTTTTCATGAGAGCGGCGCCGAAGGCCGCTTCAACATGGCATCCCTGACCTCCGCCGCCCATATACACGTACGATTCCGGGCCATGCGACTTCACAACGGATTTCAGCTTTTCGGAAATTTCTGCAAAGGCGGTTTCCCACGAAATGCGGACAAACCCTTCCGGCGTTTTCTTGAGAGGATACTGGAGCCGCCCTTCGTGATCATGGTGCAAGGCCACATTCATTCCCTTGACGCACACATATCCCCGGCTGCGCGGATTATCTTTATCGCCCTTTACACTGACGATTTTATTGCCCTGGATTTCAACCTCGAGACCACAGTTTTGTCCGCACAATACGCAGCTGGTCTTTTTCCATTCTCCCATGTCTTTTCCTCCAGGCGGTGTAATGACTCTCCATTTTCAGGATATACTTTTATCGTGACAAAAAAAGTAATCCGCCATGCATATTTTTTTGAGATTTGATCAGAGATTGCCTGTTAAAAATTTAACATAGGGTAAAATCATCTTCGTGTCAATTAAGAACAGGTTCATAATAATATATGGTGGGAAGTCAAAACGGCCAAATCCAGCATTAAGCTGAACATGAGTAATCTATCAGCATCTTTAGGACTGTCGCAGCTCAGTAAGATTGACACTATTATGCAAAAAAGAAAAACCGTCGCCGAAAAATATTATAACGGTTTGCGCCCATTGGAATCAGAGGGGCTATTGCTTCTTCTCAATCAAAATCTAACATCATCTCAACAGAAATATATCATTAAACATATTAAGGATTTTTTTAGATATGAAAATTAAAACCTGGACAATATTCGGCGCCGGCGGTGTTGTTGTGAATGATATTCCGGCTCCCGGTACGTACGTTGGTGTGCCGGTCAGGAAAGTGAATAAGGCGGTTTGATTTTGATCTGAAGTTTTTCCCTGTATTTTAAAACAAATTTTATTATTTGGGGCTCAAGCGTAATTTTTTCCGTAACTCTGAAGCCTTATAGGGTTCACAATTCAACATTTTTGCGACATGAATTACTCTACTGAGCAATCCATGGTTTGTGGCCAGTTTTTTCCTTTTACTGTCATAGAAAATATTATCTTCTAATCCGACCCGGACGCCTCCGCCGGAGAGCAATGCCATCACATTGGTCTGAAATTGAAAATCTCCGACTCCTCCTGCCGACCAATAGGTCTGCCCGGGAAGTTCGTTAATTAACAATCCAAGATGCAACAAATCGGATTGCGCACAGGCAATGTTTCCCAGTATAAAGTTCACGTAGTACGGTGGTCTAATGAGTTTTTTATGTATGAGGTATTTGGCGTAATTGATCATGCCCAGATCAAAAACTTCGAGTTCCGGTTTTATTCCCTTTGCCATCATCGTTCTGGCCAAATCTTGAATCATCATTGGCGAGCTGATGCTGGCCTGTGCGTTAAAATTCAAAGAACTCAAAGTCAGACTGCCGAAATCAGGTTTGAGCGCATCTTCCAAATCAAGGCATGCCGACCGTTGCTCAAATTCGTTAAAGGTGCGTCCGCTGGTCGATACGCATAGAATGATTTGCCTGTCACGTTTCCTGATTCCTTCAATTATTTCCTGATATATTTCTTTCTTGCAGCTGGGCTCTCCTGTTTTTGGATTCCTCGCGTGGAGGTGAATCATATTAGCCCCAAGAGCAATTGCATCGAGAACTTGTTCTATTATTTCAGCAGGGGTAACCGGAACATACGGAGACATTGCCTTCGTCGGTATCATTCCGGTTGGTGAAAAATTCAAGATAAATTTTTTGTTTGCCATTAACTTTTTTTAAAATACTTTGAGACTTGAGCATTTTTATTAAAATTACAAGAAGAACAATCTTATGTCAAGGTAATCCTAACCAGGCAGGTTTAAGGCTTCCTGACTGAAAGGTTGTATGAAATGAAAAAGTGAGAAGAACAACCTTACAGGAAGAAATATTTTATTGTTTCACTTTATTAATATATTTATGAAGAGAAAAAGCCGATATTATATTTGGAAATGACTTCTGATATTTGCCGCTGTTCTTTCGATCAGCAATATGCGGGCCTCGCGGCTGGCCCAGGCTATATGCGGCGTAATGAACAGCTTATGCCTATTGCGGACTGTCAATAACGGACTGTCCGCCGAAATCGGTTCGGAAGTCAGCACATCGAGCGCCGCGCCTGCGATAAGATTTTCATCAATGGCCCGCGCAAGGTCCGGTTCATTAACAATGCCGCCCCTCCCCATGTTCAAAAGATATGCCGTCGGCTTCATCATCCCCAGATTTGATTCATTCAGCAAATTTTTGGTCTGTTCGTTTAACGGGCAGTGAATGGAAACAACATCGGATGTACGCAGCAATTCCGAAAGCTCAAGATGCCGGCAGCCCTTTACATTCAGATTTTTGCCCGATGTGGAGTAATAGACAACCCTGGCGCCGAACGCAACGGCCACCTGCGCCACCCGTCTGCCGATGGTTCCCATTCCGATAATCCCGAATGTTTTATTATTCAATTCCCGGAATTCACGGCCAAGATGAGTAAACAAAGGACTTGCGGCATACTCACCCGATTTTACATAATTATCATAGTAGGCGCTGCTGTTGAGTAAAAAAAAGAGCATGGAAAAAGTGCATTGAGTCACTGATTCGGTGGAATAACCGGCAACATTTTTTACGGTAATCCCTTTTTTAGCGGCATATTCCAGATCAACATTGTTCATGCCCGTAGCCACAATGCAAACCAGTTCCAGTTCCGGGCAGTTATCCATCACATCGCGGTCAATGATGACTTTATTGGTAATGACTACATGATGTCCCTTTACGCGTTCGATGCGCTGTGCGGGTGCGGTCATTTCATAACCGGTATACTCTCCCAGCGATTGAATCATGGCAAGGTTATCCACATTGCCAACCGTACCGGTATCCAAAAATACTATTTTAACGGGCTTTTTCATCATCTGCACGGACGTTCAATCATCGCTTATAACATTTATTAAGTTAGCTGCTTTTTATATTTGTATCACATGTTAAATCAGAGTTCAGCCATTTTTTATTATTGCGGGTTGAGCCGGTAAATCTTACTCGACTGAACTTGTGAAATAATGTATGTAAACCAAATCCATCTTATAATTTTGCACAGGGAGCCCAAATGTACGAATTAGACAAACCGGATAATCTCGTGGAAATTTTTGAAGACAGTGTCAGGAAGTACGCAAACAACCCCCTTTTCGGAACAAAGAACTCAAGCGGCGTTTATGAATGGGTAACCTATTCGGAAGTCAGCCGCATGGTTGACGGCGTAAGAAGCGGGCTTGCGGGTATCGGAATTAAAAAGGGCGACGCGGTTGGCATCATCGCAAGCAACCGCACGGAATGGGCTGTCTGCTGTTACGCCTCGTACGGCGTCGGAGCGCTGTTTGTGCCCATGTACGAAGCAGAGCTGGAAAAGGTTCAGAAGTATATCATCAGGGACAGCGGAGTGAAGGCGCTGTTTGTCACCAAAAGAAATCTTTATGAAAAAGCGCTGGAATGGATGAAGGAAATCGATTCCTTAAAATACGTCATCATGCTCGATGAAAAAGGCCCCAACAGCTATGATGAACTGATGAATAACGGCTTCAAAAAGATCGTTCCTGCCATCAGGCCGACCGCCGGCGATATCGCTGGATTGATCTATACCTCCGGGACAACGGGCGATCCCAAGGGCGTATTGCTTTCGCACGGAAATTTCTCCAGCCAAGTGCATGCCCTGGTAAAGGCATTTTACATGCTGGATGATAAAACAAAATCGTTATCGTTCCTTCCCTGGGCGCATTCCTACGGGCAGACCGCCGAACTCAACACGTTGTTGAGGCTTGGAGGAAGCACGGGCTTCGCGGAGAGTCCGGCAACGATCGTCGGCGACCTGCAACTGGTCAAACCGACCATGCTTGTTGCCGTACCGCGCGTATTCAACAAGGTCTATGACGGCATTCTGTTGAAAATCCGCGATAAGGGCGGGCTCGCGCAAAAGCTGTTTGACATGGGGACCCGTGAAAATAATAAGAAACGTGCACTGGCTAAAGAGGGCAGATCAAGCCTGATGAACTCTTTCAAACTCGCGCTTGTCGATAAAATCGTTTACAGCAAACTGCGGGCGCTCTTCGGCGGGAATCTTCAGCTTTCCGTCAGCTCCAGCGCGGCGCTGAGCGCTCATATCGCCCAGTTCATGTTTGATATAGGCGCCCCGGTTTACGAGGCGTGGGGAATGACGGAAATTTCGCCTGCGGGCGCGGTGAATACCCCCGCCGAATACAAGATAGGCAGCTGCGGCAAAGCGATTGACAAAGTCAGGCTCGTCATCGACCGCAGCGGCATGAATGACAATTCCGCCGAGGGAGAGCTTATCATTTACGGCCCGAACGTCATGCAGGGTTACCACAACAAACCGGAAGAAACAAAGGCCACCATGACCGCTGACGGCGGATTGAGAACCGGCGACAGGGCCTATGTCGACAAAGACGGATTCCTTTATATCACCGGGCGCATCAAGGAACAGTTCAAGCTGGAAAACGGAAAATTTGTTTATCCCGGGGCCATGGAAGGCGATATTAAATTGCTTCCCGGTGTTGAGCAGGCCATGATATTCGGGTTGAATAAACCTTATACCGTTTGCGTCATCGTTCCCGATTTCGCGGTGATGGAAAAGGTCGCCAAAGAAAAGTGCTGGCCTGCGGATAAAAACGAGTTTGTCCGGCATCCGGAGGTCATCAAAATGTATGAAGATGAAATCCGCGATCATCTGAAAAACACTTTTGCCAGTTATGAGCTTCCGAAAAAGATATTGCTTTTAAGTGAAGGGTTCACCACGGAAAACGGCATGCTTACCCCGACACTCAAACTCAAGCGCCGTGAAGTTTTAAAGAAATACGCGGACATGATTGACGCGCTGTATCGGTAGAGGTAAAACAGGCTTACGCGCCGCAGCGTTCTGCGCGGCGCGTAAGCCTGCATTTTTTATCAGCAGGATTCCGGAAAAACTTTAGACCACTTTGATAAGATTGCAAAACGGATTCGGGACCCGCGAGTTCGAACCTTTCAGAAAAGCCAAGGCAAAAGCGGCCCCGGCGCCGATCAGATTCGGTTCTATGAACACGAGGGGATTTACCTTCATCAGGTGGCACATGGCGTTAACCGAAGAGCACAGATCGTTGCATTCTCCGGTCTGATATACATTTTTTCGTCCCAGTCTTTTTATAAGCCGTTCCCCTACTTCCTCGATGGCGCAATGTCCGGCAATCAACACCCTGCCCTGCAGGGCATCGATCTCGGCGAGGTTGAAACCCTTCCCCATGATGAGCGTCCAGCCGCCTTTCCCCTTGTGGTCGTGATAGAGCACCTGGAGGAGCGTCCGGGGATTATTCATGCAGCCTTCCTTACAGGCCATTGTTTTCCCCACGATCATTTTCACGTCTGCGGGATAGGAATCATAGAGGTCGGTGGGATATTTGCCCTCCGGCGGCATGTCGCCGATAAGGTCGATTCCGTCAAGAGAGGTGATGTCGCCCGTGCATTCGATATCCTCCGGGCCGTTCACTCCCTCGCCCAAACCCCTCTTTACCGCTTCCTTCAGATGAGGCACATCATCCAGATCCAGACCGAAAATCCTGCTCCCGGCGATATCGGCGGCAACCACGTTTTTACTGCCGATCAGCAGACGGAAAGGCTTCACGCAGGTATCGGCAAGGGCGGTGACCGGATAATGTCCGTAGATGGTGCCCTCGACGCCTTCGATCAGCGTAACGTCAGGCCGCACCATGGAAAGGACGTCCGCCAGTTTTGAAAAAAGGTTGTAGTTGTGGTCGAATCCACGGCTGGTGTGAACCGGGAGGCCCCACTGGTTTTTTACGCCCAGCGTTACCCCCGCCATGGAATGGGTCTTGAGCTTGGGAAGATCAACATAGAGATTTTCGCGGGAACCGTCAATCAGCTTTTCCGCGACGGTCAGGGGAAAATCGCAGGTCGTGCGGTCGTACCCTCCGGGGTTCGCGGACCCGGCGGGCGGGCGTCCCGAAAAAGTGAAAGTTCTGGTCTTTTCCTCATCGAGATATATCGGAACTGCTCCCATCTTTTTGCAGAGCTTCGCGTAACCGTTCACGGCGAAGACGACGCGCGTATAGTTGGCCTGGGTGGAATTCTCCATGACGTAGACCTTTCGGGCTCCCGCATTCTGCCAGTAGGAGATTACGGCCTCCAGCACCTCAATCCGGGTGTAGCAGTAGGCCTTGGCGTCAATCGCGTTGGGTTTTATGTAGACGTCGCCGCTGGATTTGATGAGTTTGGCGCCTCCCAGTTCGTCAAAAATATCCTTTACCGCGCGACGGATTCCGGCGACCATCTTCTCCTGCAGGGGAAGATGATTTTTTAAACTGGCGTTCTGGTGAGGGGCATCGAGTTTTTTGATGATGACTTTTGCTTTCGGCATTCGTTAATCTCCCTGATTGATATTGGAGTCTTTTTTATCAAGACTGACTTGCTGACTGTGATTGTACCACAAACCTGGTCAGAGTTCAGGAATATTTTGATTATTTCCGGTTCAAATAAAAGGTTCAATCAGAATGCTTTAACCGGCAGGAAGTACGAAATACTCCTAACGGTGAGGACGGTCGAGTCAAATCACGATAAATCGGGACTAGAACTGACCCTGGGGAGCGCCTGCTTCTATAATGCAATTTTCCTGAAATCATCATTTTCATGAATGCAATTTTGTGCTATGCTGCAATTCAATCTTCAATATTATAAATCATTTAAATCGGAGGACGAATTTCATGAAACGATTGATTATCCTGCTGATTGCGGCGATTCTGGCCGCGCATCCCGCATTTGTTTTTGCAGACGACTGGCCCAAACTGAAAAACGGGGATGAATACAGCCAATGCTCACAGGCTCTGGAAATAGCAAGAACAATGTTCTTCTCCGATGAATATGTTCTTTACGCGCCGCCGGTTATTCCCGACAAATTCGGAAGCGCTCTTGTTTTGAGTCCAAAGGCGCTGGACATCTCCGGCGGCAACGCGCTTAAAGCCAATGAAACGGTATTCGCCAAAATACCGATACCCGCTGAATACAACCCCCGAAGCTTTTACTGGCAAAAGACGGCCATGCACGGATATAGACTGGTTATCAGGGAGGAATCTCTCGGGTGGCGGGGCGATATGTATTCGCTGTACGCGATTGAAGAAAAATATAAACCGGAAGATTTCCACGCACAGATAAAGGATAATTCTGAAAAATTCAAACCTGTCATTTTTGATTTGTGGCGTCCCCCTTTGGTACTGGGCGTCAAAGATACAGGAGAATTATGGTTTATCAACGTGGGTCAACCCTACGAGTTCATGCCTGACTGGCAAATTTATGCCAGCGGCAAAACCGGGGTAAAACCGGTTTGTTCAATTCAGTTTCATCCCGCATACGATAACGTGACAAAACTTCTGCCCGCGCCGGTTAAAAATTTTGCAGTGCTCCTGGATAAGACAATGGGTTCGGGTAAAGGCGAGGGTACGCTCCAGACAACAGGAACCATGAGGAAAGAAGTTCAGGAAACATGGGCAAATATTATTATGCGTCCGTGGACTTTGAAGGAACCGTTCAACACCCGTGAAGAAGTCGATGCCGGATTGAAGAACTGGTCGCGCCGGAATCTGAAACATTATCAAAGCATTAAACAACAGTATCCTAAAGCTGAAAACGCTCTGGCCGAATACTATCAGGCAAAATTTAAACTGTCGCCCCAAAAGGCTAAAATTCAATCCGCGTACGCGATGGATATCGCCCTGCGGTCGCACTTTGAATTTCACAGTGACGACCCGAATAAATTTGACAGATTTAAAAACGTGAACAGAAATCCCTGGCGGAAGGAATAAATTAATATTTAAACAAGGGGCGAACCTGTGTGTTCGCCCCTTGTTTTGGTTTGCCCTCTTATCCCGTATTTCCTTTTTCTTCTTTCAGCGCGGCATTGCCGATAAAATTCCTTTTAACAAGAGAATCGTAATAATCATAGGACATGGAAAGAGCACGCACGGCCTGCCCCGCTGTTTCGAAAATGGGAATGCGGTGTTTGGCCCGTATGGCAATGGATTTGGCAATGGCGTTCGGCGTGTAAATGGCCGCGGGTTTTTCGTAATGTCTGCACATCTTCAAAAGTTCCTGAAGGACGTCAATGACAAAGGTCTGCCAGATACTCAGGAGCGGCAGAAGGCCGTCCACTTCATCGGCGGAAAGAAGTATCTCGAAAATGTCGAGATAGGTCTGGGGCGGAGCGGGACCGATATCGACGGGATTCTTGACATTGAAAACCTGTCCCGTCTTTTTCAGCTTGTCCTGGGTTTGTGCCGATAGCCGCACCATGCGCAGGCCTGCATCCACCAGCATGTCCGCGGCAATGCTGCCGAAAGCGCCGGAATTGGTAAACGCGGCAATCCGTTTTCCTTTCAGCGGAGGCATTTCGGTGAACATCTTGGGAAATGAGTGGAGTTCATCGATGGACTGGAGGCGGATGATTCCCGCCTGCCGGCAGGCGCTGTCGAATATCCGGTCATCATTGGCCATGCCCGCCGTATGAGACATGGCGGCCTGAGCGCCTTCACTGGTTCGCCCCACCTTGTAAATCAGGACCGGTTTACGGGATTTTTTCGCGGCTTCCATGAGCTTTCGGCCTTTGACCACATTTTCCAGGTACATCCCGATGACGCGCGTTTCGTCCTTTTGAAAATAATCGATAAGGTCCGCTTCGTCCACATCACACTTATTGCCGATACTGGCAACCTTGTTGATGCCGACAAGATCGTAATAGAGAGATTCGATGACCAGAACGGCCACTCCGCCGCTTTGTATAACATAGGATATATCGCCCGGCGCTTCAAATATCTGGCTCATCTCCACCAGGCTGGGGTTAACGCCATAGAAACAGCAGAATTTGTTGCGCGTGCTCAATGTTCCCAGACAGTTCGGCCCCATAATGCGGATTTTGCTGTCTTTGGCGACTCTGTCTATTTCGCGCTGCATTGCCGCTCCGTCATGGCCGCCTTCGGAAAAACCGGAGCTTTCGATGACTATCCGCCTGATGCCTTTAGCGGCGCAATCCCTGATGATTGCGGGAACATTGCGGGCGGCTACAATAATGACGGCCAGATCGGGCGCCTTAGGCAGATCCAGAACCGATGAAAACCCCGGATAACCGTTTACATCCTCTCCCTTGGAATTTACCGCATACACGGCTCCCGGATACTTGAGATAATCTTTCAGCACAAGACAAATCGTGGCGCCCAGATTAAAGGGGGTATTGGAAGCGCCGATGACAACAACGGATTCGGGATCGAAAAATTTTTCCATTTCCTGTTCCCTTTTTTCATCATGGGTCGCTTCTATATCGGCCGGGACTTCACCGGCATCCGCGAGGATTACCAGGGCATCCACCGCTTTTACACGACCGTCCGGCATGACGATCAGGGGATTGATGTCGATTTCTTTTATTTCGGGGTGCTCGATTCCCAAACGCGATAGTCCCGTCAACACCTTCAAAAGCTGTTTTTTATCCGCCGCGGCTTCACCGCGGAAAGCGCCGAGCAATTTGCCCGCCTTGATTTCATCGAGCATATCGATGCACTGAATTGCGTCAAGGGGAGCGACACGGAAGGTTACGTCGCTGAGCGCCTCCGTATAAATGCCTCCGAGGCCGAACATCACAGTCGGGCCGAACTGGGGATCGCGGGTCAATCCGGCAACAAATTCGCGTTTGCCTTCGACGAGCGGCTGGATAAGGCATGCTTCCCAGTCAGCACCCGCAGCTTCCTTTATATGCTGAAAAGCCTGCCGGACTTCCTCATCGGATTTCAAATTTATCTTCACAAGGCCTCGCTCGGTTTTGTGCGTCAGTTTTGCCCCCAGACCTTTTAATACAACGGGGAATCCCGTCTTTTTACTTTGAGCCACTGCTTCATCTTCATTCGTGACAATGGTCTCTTCCACAACGGGTATGCCGTAAAAGCTCAATATCTGTTTGGATTCCGCTTCCGTCAGAGATAATCGATTTTCTCTTCTGACCCGATCGATAAGATTCGCTACCTTTGTCCTTTTCATTTTTTACTTCTCCATGTTCTTATTGTCTTTCCTGTGGTTTTGAAGCGCATCTCTGTTAAAAATGATACCGGCTTCATTCAGCACCTCGATTATATAATCATCATGATCGTTTTTTATGTAACCGGAAAAAACCATCACGGCAAATCCATGCGTATATATCCAGCCTTTCCTCAACAGATCATTCCGCTGGGCATGCGAAAGCTTCCTGAGCTGGGGAACTTTTACTATCTCTTTGTCCAGTTTATTCATCATTTCATCGATAAATCCGCTGGCATCGTCGCCGTCTAGAAATATGGCTTTAAAAAATTCCTTATGATCCCGGGCGTACAAAACATATCCCACCCCTGTATTCAGGAAGGCATTCTCCGTGTATTGCCGTGTGACGTAATCATAGAGCAGATCGACAATCTTTTGCAGGACGGCCTTTTTCAGCTTATCCATTGATTGAAAGTTCTCGTAAACGGGACCGGTTGATGAATTTAATTTTTTGGCGACATCACGGGCGCTCAATTGCTTGAAGCCCTTTTCCTTGACAATTTTCAGAGAAGCATCAATGATATGCGTTTTGTTAAAAATTACTTTTGGCGGCATATAACCTCCACGGCTAATAAATAACATGCGTTATATAACATATGTTATTTATAAAGTCAAGTTTTAAAATACCTGTGCCGAAAAATTAAAGTTAACGATTTGAAAATTACATGTGATGAATGAATATTTAAGGCCTAAAACTGAATATTGAAAGAAAACCCTTACTACGTTTTTTGTGCTAATCCGGTGTTCCCGGATTTTTCAACCTTACAATCGGTCGGGAACAAAAATCCCTCTTTCGAGGGATTGACATCCTTGTTTCTAATTGTTAACATTTTCTATATATGTAATCGTTTTCAAATGAAGCACGATATTAGACCTTTTTAAAAAGCCTCTTTCAAGATTTAAAATAGATAAACCAACAAACAGGATGGTAAGAATATGAAGAAATTTATTAGCAGAATAATGTTATTAGTGCTCGTCTTACTACTGGTAAATGCATGTGCCCCAAAACTGGCTTACATGAAAAATCACGGTGACCCGACTTCTCCCGGCAACAAAGAGATGGTCTTTGGATTACGTAACTCCAACATTGTTATTTCATCATCAGGCACAAAATCAACTGAAACAGCCACACCGGCTAAACCGGAGGAAAAAGTGGCGCCACCGGCGCAAGCGCTGGCCGCTGATGATAGCAACACGTCATCTTCAGCGGCAAAAGTTAAAATTGCATTTTCCGACAATTGCAATAAAAAAATCAATATTGAAAGCAAAATTCAAGAAATTTTAAAAGGATGTTTATCCGGAGCAAGTGCTAATCCCGTAGCAACTTTAGATACCTCTGACTTAACTAAACAGCCTGATTTTTACACAGCCAACTGGGAATTTTACTACACACAAAGTTTTTCAAAAGTGACATCTTCCAAGGTGGTTGGCACTGATCCTCTCATGGTGAAATCAATTGCAGTTGATTATAAAAATCCTATCCCTGCAACAATAACTTCGACTGGAACAAATGCGGCAGCAGGGTTTGCAATTGCCGGACCCTGGGGAGCTGCGGGAGCTGCAATTATAGGATTAGCAGCTCGCGAAACTGGCAGGGGAACGGAAACACTAGTAGTGGAAGCATTAGGAGTGGAAATATCAGGATTAGACACATCAAAAATTTTAAATAATATATGCAAAGAAGATAAAGTTAACAGCAAAGAATTAAATGCTCTTAAGGACAAAAAAGCTGAACTTTATTTACCTGTAACGGTTCTTTATGCAAAAGAAAGCAGTATAAAAGATTGCTGGCACACGCTTCCCAATAATTCACCTGACGCAAAAAGCGAAAAAATGCTGAAGCCTGATGAAGCTACGCCGTTCTCCGGCTGGCTTTATCGTATACAACCCCGCGAACCGGAAAAAATCTTAGTCGCATCCCTCCGGTATTGCCAAAAGATCCTGATTCGGATAAAAATCTTGACGCACGATTCCAAAAAAAAGAAACTTATTTTTCCGGTACGAATGCTAAAACAACTTTTCCTGTTTCTGCCTGTCGCGCAGTAGAATTACAAATTACCTGGTGGACAGGATTGAATGAAAATAATCCTGTATATGCCGCATTTCCTTTGATCGTCGCGGATTCGGACTACGTTCAGACTATACGCTTACCTAAAAATGGAACGGTTAATTTAATGGACGTTTGCGGCGGATATTCGAGTCCGACTGAATCATCATCTTCAGCGGGAGATGTAATTGATGCGATAGTAAAGCAAACGCAGGTAATTAAAGCCGCACAGAAAACATACAACAGCAGCAAATAATAACTGCGATGTGCTGAATTTGCGCTGAAAGCAACTGGATCGTCTCCGGTTGGATATATAAGTTGAAGACTTTCAAATAATAACGTTTGCAAAAATATTAATGTTTCATGCAAATACAGGCGGTACAGTATAAAGTTAATTGTCTTGACTTCCCCTGTATTAGGTATAGTCTATATAAAGACAAAGTAATCGACATCTGTATAAACCGTGAAATTCTCCCTGGTTTAGGAGAACTACAGCAATATTAATGACCTGCCCATTACAATGAGGCAGGTTCTTTGTTTTCAAATGAAAAATAATGCAGGGACAATCCGGCTTGTAACGGATGATTATCAGAAAAGGAGGAATAAAATGGATATACACATAATTGAGCCGTTAAATAATTTTGTAAAGTTAGCGGACGACAAATGGGAAAGCGGTTGGTGGAGCATAGATGAAAGTGAGGCCAGTAAACTGGTTGGCGGTGAAATTTATTTTCACAAAAAACGGCTGGAACCGTCTTTTTTCGGAGGCTCAATAACAGGATATCGTATCGATCAGGATAAGCAAAACCAGGGGAAAATTGTTTTCACGCTCCAATATAATGAAGCCGGCAGAAATGTAAAAACAGACAAGCATGGATGGTCAAAAAATATTAAGATGATCAGTCATGAATGAAGATCTACTTGATTACTGGCTGCGGATTATAAAACCGCTGTTACCATTGAATGCCTGGGTTGATTCGAGACTTTCCGGAGGCGGTTATTTAATAAAAATCGACTGGAAACTCGAAAATGATCCGCGCCTGCCAAACAGGCGATCCAGGAAGATCGAGATAATCATCAAGGAGAAATTCATTGACGATTATCTTAACAAGACTATAGGCGAACGGGCATTATCCGACACCAAAATGAAACAATGGATTTCTGAACAGTATAATAATTTTAGACTTGATCAGGATCCCGACACATCCGAATCCAAAATTCCTTATAGATGGCGCATCTCCAGTGATATGCTCAGTTGATGGGACTGCGAAAAATTACGTCAATTGTCGCACTGTAATCTTCAGCCGGTTTAACAGGGAGTAACGCCAGCCATTATCCAAAGCCGGATTTACCGGCAATTGAGTAATATCCTTTAAATAAGTATTACCGGTCTTATCCTTCTGCTTTCACAATTTTGTAAGTTGTTCCATTTTTTCTGTCTTTAATATTATCCTTTTTTTCCTGAGGGATACACTCGCTTTTTACTTTGAGTGTTTCATTTATTTCTTTTAGAGCCTTTATGAGGTCCTCGTCAGATTCAACCATAATCCTTCTTGGACCTTCCCCCTTTTCCTGCTCTCTTCCCCCCATTGTTCAATTCTCCTTTATCGATTTAAATATTTACTGATTATATCTTTCACTGTTAATCGTTTTGGTTTTATTTCCTGTTTAAAATCTAATTTAAAAACTGCCGTAAAGTCCAAAACTCCTTTTGTCGGCATAATCAAGTCTCTCTTATCTTTATTATACATTCCTCTTAGAATACTCATTTACTCCTTTTTCCTTTATTGTTCATAAACCGGCAATGACCTGCATCTAATACTTGTACCACATGTTTAATTATTATTCCGCAGTTTTAATTATTTAATATTGAAATGCTGTATGTTTACAAATCTTCGTTGTATTCAATTTGTCGCTTTTCGTTAAGATTTACAGATTATTGCCGGACTTACGGGGCTTCGCCGCACAGAGCACTGATTTCACGCCGTACTGTTTCTATCAGCCCATCCTTGTTCTCGATGGTATAAGCCGAGGCATCTATCGGTTTGCCGATATGAATCTCAACCTTCTGATCCAGGTAGAAATCCCATGTTTTGGGCGGCAGGACTGTCTGGGAACCCCGGATGCCTACCGGTATAATCATGGCGCCGGCGTCAATAGCCAGTACGAAGCCTCCTTTTTTAAACGGTCCCATCCTGCCTGTCCGCGAACGGGTCCCTTCAGGGGCTATCCACAGCACGATTCCATCCTCCATCTTCGCGCGTGCCTTTTTCAGGTCCTGCTTGGCCTGCTCAATGTTGTGACGGTCGATCGATATGAATTCACCCGCCGCCATTCCCCTTCCCCACAGCGGAATGCGGAACAGCTCCTTTTTGGTAAGCATGCGGATGCTGGGCGGAAGCGAAAGTATTGTCAGGGGAATATCATAGTGGCTGCGGTGATTCGACATGACGATGTAGCGTTTTCCAGGTTCGATGCGGATATGGAAGGGATCGAAAACCGTCTTTTTGATTCGGACCGCGTCAACCAGACCGTTGGACCACCAGGTCAGCAGACCATCGCCGTCTTTTCTGGGATAGCCGCGCTTGAAGTAAGTCCAGTACAATACGATGACAGTGATTCGGAGTGTCACATATAAACTTCTCAGCATGATTATTATTTTACGCGGCAGAGAGGCCTTCATAGTATTATATCTCCCTTTGTGAGTGCGGATTTATTCTTTTGATCGGGATGTTTTCGGTCATGTTGCGTTTGATTTAACAAGAAAGTCCTTTTTTGAGGATAAAGTATATGAAAGGTGAACTTGTGTGTCAAGAAGATTTGGGCGTCAAACAGCGCCTGATTATTTTTCAGGAGTCAACGGGCGCCCCCCTCTCTTTGCCGCTATTCCGGCTTGCGAAAGACAACCTGTATATCGCCCAGAACACGTTCGGCAAAGCACGCCTCGCATACGGCCAGGTAGTATTCCCACTTTCTCTGGAAAATATTATTAAAACCCATCGCGGATATTGCTTCGGTATTGAGAAGATATTTTCCCCGCCAGTCTTTAAGCGTAGAGGCATAGTTAGTGCCTATATCTTTCAGATTCTCCATAATAAAGCTCGAATATTCCGTCGCGGATTGACTGAGAATCGTTACAGAAGGCAGAAGTCCTCCCGGAAAAATATTTTTTTTAATCCAATCCGTTTTCCGGCGGTATTCCTCATAGCGCTGATCGGGAATAGTAATTACCTGAAGCACGAGCAGCCCGCCCGGCTTTAACAGGCGATCGCAACATCGGAAAAAAGTGCCGAAATAACGATGGCCGACAGCTTCCAGCATTTCAATGGAAACAATTTTATCATAGAGCCCCCTGATTTCCCGGTAATCCTGAAGACGGATTTCAATATTTTTTTCCATCCCCTCTCTTTTTATGCGATCCAGCGCAAACTCATATTGAGCCCTGGAGACCGTAATACAGGTAAGGAGGCATTGTGTTTGCTTAACCGCTTCCATGGCAAAACCGCACCAGCCGCAGCCGATCTCAAGAACATGATCTGTCGCTTTTATCTGAGCCTTCCGGATGATGCTGTTTATCTTGTTTTTCTGGGCTGCTTCGCAGGAATCTTTTTCCGAAGAATAAATTCCGCAGGAATAAACCATGGACGGATCAAGAAATTTCTGAAAAAATTCATTGCTCAAATCGTAGTGCCGCTGAATATTTTTCCGGCTGCCGACCGGCGTATTTTTCAGCGGATTATAAAGCAAACGGTTTATCCGGCTGCACAGCCGGTCTGCCACGGGATAGCCTTCTTTTAACAAGCTGCGATTCTTTATGAAAAAACGGAACAGACCGGCAATATCCGCCGTGTTCCACCTGCCCTGCATAAAAGATTCGCCAAGTCCCACGTCCCCGCGCAGGACAACATCGGTAAAAAACCGGTAATCGGAAATGGTCATATCCGCTGAAGTAGGCGAACTCATGTCGCCGAAATATTCTTCCTGTCCGCCGGGAAGCCTTATCGTCAGGTGACCGACACGGATTTTTCGTAAAAGCCGGCAGATAAAGGCCCGGCAGATATTTTGTATGACAGTGGGTGATATTGTACGGGTTGTCATAGCATGTCCTCCCAGGATTATTACAAATTCAGGCCGGAGATTTTCCGCAATCCTGCGTCTGAAAGAATCCGTAGTCAGCACAACACATGACGCTGTATTATTTTATATATATATAATTATACCGTCAAGAGAAAGATAACCCCATGTAACTATTGGCCGCAAAATATGTTTATTGCAGATGGAAATCTCCGGCTGGAGTCAGGTCTTTTTAATCTAAGGTAGTTTTTTCATATTCTTGCAACCTCCGGAAAGACACCACGCTGTGTATCAGATTCCAGATACGCACCGGAATATCGACAAGTCTTGGTCTGTCGCAAGCTATACGCCAGGCGCGCATCGGGTTAAAATAGAAGCCATAATAGGCCCAGCGGTAAAGCATTCGGTAACGCTGCTCCGAAACATCGCTGGAATTGAAGGGACCACCGTAATATTCATAATCTATACTATTTGAAGAAGATGGCAATCCGGCTTTCTCTACAAAGAGATCATAAAGTGCTGTGTTGCGGAAAGGATTCGGTGTGAAAAACAAAGCCATATGTAATCTGGAAGAATGCGCAAAACGTATTGTGGAAAGCATCTCATCTTCAGTCTCTGTCGGAAATCCCATCATAAAAAATCCGCGCGTAAAAATGCGGCGCTCAGCCAGCATATCTATAGTGTGGCTCGCCTTTTCCAGAGAAAGGTTCTTGCACAATAGCTTCTGCAATCTCTCCGATGCTGTTTCAATCGCCACGGAAATCTCACCGGTGCCGACTCGCTTCAAAAGGTCTATAGACTCTTCTTTCATTATGTCGGCGCGTATTGCATTAGGAAAACTCAATGCCGGATGCATGTTTTGCTCCAGCATAAGTTCCAGTATACGATCGAAGCGCCATTGATTTAAATTGGCTATATCGTCGAGAACCTCAATATCTCCAGCCCCCATTTTCATCAACATAGCCGCTTCTTCGACCACGCTTTCCGGCGAGCGGCTGCGGAAAGACTTGCCAAAGATCTGATGACAATAAACGCACTTATACGGACAGCCGCGTGACGTGAACATTGTCAGATAAGGTCTTATTCCAATGCTGGCCATACTGCAAATAGTCCAGAATTTTTTGTAGTCTATGAGGTCCCAGGCAGGAAAAGGCAGAGAATCAATATCCTTTATCGGCGCGCGGGGTTTTGTGAATTCAACAACCTTACCATCCACCCGGAAAGCAATACCGTCCACGTCACGTAAAAGCTCCGGTTTTCTCCAACCTGGACCCTCGGACATTATGAGGCGTACCAGTTCGGTAAATGTATCCTCTCCCTCGCCTATAGCCACAGCATCTATATTGGAGTCAACAAGAACAAGTTCCGGATTGGAGGATGGATGCGGACCACCCATAATAACGGGCATGGAAGAAGTTTCCGCCTTTACGGCGGCGGCAACTCTATGCGCTATAAAAGCTTCTGCAGTCAAACAGCTTATCCCCACTACGTCAGGATTGAAATGCCTCAAGGCTGATTTCAGCGCTTTTAGAAGATCAGTTTCGAATATGGCATCGAGTATAAATACATCCGCCCCGAGCCGCACACGCAAAGTAGATGCTATATAAAGCAATCCCAGCGGTGGTATTGACTCTGAAGTCTTTGAAACCACACTGCGGCTTTTAAAAAGAAGTATTTTGGGTTTTTTCATTATTGCTCTTTCAAATTTTCCAAAGATCAGGAAACGCTAAATATCACTGCAAAATAGGGCAGCATTTCCCGAACCATTCCCCTTATCATTTTTGCATGCCCAGTATGAGTATAATCATATGGATACTGATAAAGGCCGCGTTTCAATTTTTCATTTCGGTTCAGTCTGAAACTTTCAGGCGCTTAAGGTTTATTTGTTTCTTCGAGCCAGGGGGTAATCTTTGCCATGAAGCAATTTTTTGCGTAATCGTAAAAATACAGCAACGTGCCGTCCTTCATCTTCATAAACGAGCTGCCCGATGAATTAAATTTCCGGACAAAATCCTGCCATCTGTCAGGCTCGACATTGAACTTTGCCAATGATTTTTGAAAATTTTTCTGGTGACGTTCCAGATTCACTTTTTTCACATTTTCATCATCGTACAAAACGAGTGTGAATTTACACCATTTGAGACCATCGTGAGAAATAATTATTCCCTGTCCGTTGTTTTCATTTACGGACTTCATTTGTTTTCATTTACGGACTTCATTAATCCGTCAACATACGCGTCGACCAGATGCTGATCAAAATAATTATCCTTTTCGGCAATCTCTTTTACATATATCGCCAGTACTTCTTTGGCTCTTTGCAGTTTTTCATCGGATTTTATCGGCCAGGCGTTCGCGGCGCCGGACGTAATTAATAATACCGCCAGAAGTGACAGAACAAAACAACAACGACTTTTCATGCTGATATTCTCCCCGGATTTTTGATTGAATGCCAACTACATAGCACAAAATTTCAGATTTGAAAACCGGGATTTGCCGTTTGAAATCAGGTAATCTTCCCCATTTTATTGCTCTGTGAAAAGGAATATTTGTTTATCGGCAATTATACCTGACTGGAAAACTGCGTCCGCCGTAAGACAGATACTTGCAAATCATTGATTTTATTGCTTTTATTAAATTGCATGAATCTTGTGCATTGTGGTGTAAAATTGCATAAATTGCATACTTATGAAAGTTATCAACATAGTTATCAACAGCCATTTCCACAATTTTGTGGAATCAGAATATGACAGCCTAAATACCAGTGAATAGTGAATGGTGAAAAGAAAACAACGCAACCTGAAGATTTAAGTATTAAGTGTTGAGTGCCAGGACATCGTGGACAAAATTCTTTGACCATCGAATAGCTATTACGCAATTTCACGAACATTTAAATTAATTCGGAGGTGTTCATGAAAGAAGACAACACACAGCAACGGATTGTGGCTGTTGAGCGGTTCAGTAAATGGTCGGGGCGGAGTGATTTGAACACTCGACATCCTGGTCCCAAACCAGGCGCGCTACCGGGCTGCGCTACGCCCCGACTTTAATTTCTTAATCTTTCAACAAGCTTTCTTTTGAGCTCGGCAAATGCCTGCCCCCGGTGACTTACCCTGTTTTTTATTTCCGGCGGCAATTCCGCGGCAGTCTTTTTCAGTTCAGGATCGAAGAAAACAGGATCATAACCGAAACCGTTGGATCCGCGGCGGTCATCTATAATCAGCCCTTTCCATTTTGATTCAAAGCTGTCGTAACTACCGTCTACTTTATATAATACAAGAGCACAACAAAAAGAAGCCGTTCTTTTTTCCTGTGGAATGTCTTTTAATTTAGCCAGAAGAAGATTTATATTATCGTCATCATTCGCCTTATCTCCGGCATAACGCGCCGAATATATGCCCGGCTCTCCTCCCAATACATCCACTTGCAACCCGGAATCATCCGCCAGGACAGTTTCTCCGGTAAAAGAGGAAATTATCCTTGCTTTCTTCAAAGCGTTTTCCAGAAAACTTTTTCCATCTTCGACTATTTCCGGCACGTCAGCGTAATCTTTTAAAGAAACCAGTTCAATTCCCATTCCTTCAAGCATTTCTTTAATTTCTTTTACTTTTCCCTCATTGCCGGAAGCAAAAACAATTTTCATCCTTTCAGATCACCTGCAATTTCTTTCTGCCGCTCAACAATCTGACGGATGCCGCTTGAAGCCAGATCTGTCATCCGGGCCATTTGTTCTCTGCTGAAAGGGACCCGCTCCGCCGTTCCCTGAACTTCAATAAAAAGTCCCGAACCGGTCATGACAAAATTCATATCCACGTCCGCCCGGGAATCTTCTTCATATTCCAAATCGAGTAAAACCTGATTATCTATTATACCGACACTGACCGCTGATAAATAATCGCTTACTGGAATTTCTTTTACTGTACTATTCTGGCGCATTTTTTTAAATAACTCCACAAGGGCGACAAAAGCTCCTGTAATTGAAGCAGTCCTTGTTCCCCCGTCAGCCTGAATGACATCGCAATCCAGGTAAATTGTTTTCTCGCCGAAAGCGGTTAAATCCGTAACTGCCCGCAGCGATCTGCCAATCAGTCTCTGAATTTCGTGCGTCCGGCCTCCCAGTTTTCCGCGAACCGATTCACGCGCTGTCCTTGTCTGGGTGGACATGGGCAGCATTGAGTATTCGGCTGTCAGCCAACCCTTTCCCGTATTTTTTAAAAAAGGCGCCGTCTTATCATCGAGCGACGCCGCGCATATTACTTTGGTGTTGCCGAATTCCACTAAAACTGAGCCGGCATCGTTGTTCAAGTAATTATTGGTAATCTTTATCGGTCTTAATTCGCCGAATTTTCTGCCCGATTTTCTTTCAATCACAAATCACCTGAAAAATGTTTTAATGCTCTTTGCCAGAGATTTGGCAATCTCCGTTTGAGTCTTCGAAGAAAGCAGTTTACCTTTATCTTCGGAATTTGTGGCAAAACCCATCTCCACAACCAGAGCCGGCACAAGCAAACCATCTGTTATCGGCAAATCAGCCTTTCTCAATCCCCTGCCCTTTCGCGGGAATAAAGCGTTCAGATTTTCCTGAATAATTTTTGCCATTGCCAGAGAGTCATTCTGACATTTATTTTTTACCTGCGACTTATTATCTTTTGCAGTCTTTTTTCCTTTTACTATATCTTCGCCTGATTCCTGATAATAAAGCTCGAATCCCGAAGCATTCTTGCCGAATCCTCCATTAACATGAATACTTAAAAGAAAGTCCGGATTGATTTTCCCGATATTAATTTTCCGGTCTTCTTCAGTGACGGTTTTATCCGAATCACGTGTTAATACAACTTCCAGATTACTTTCTTTTGACAGTTCTTTCTTGATGGATAGAGCTACTGCCAGCGTAATATCTTTTTCGTAAACATCACTTGTCAGCTTAATGCCCTGATCCTTCCCTCCATGAGCCGGATCAATAAGGATTACATGCTTTTTTTCCGCGGCAGAAAGCTCCAAAGCCACACAAAATAAAAAGCACAACAGAATGCCGAATATTAACAATGAATTTTTCTTATTAAACATAATTTTCACCAGTATTAAAGTTGCGCTTGCTTATAGCAGAGTCGCTTTGTTTGTCAATAATCAATTTATCTTCTTTATAAATTTTAAAAATGATGTAAACGCTCGATTGATTTAACAAATTTCAACTGTTTTATTGCTGACAGGATCTGATTGAGTTGATTCAGATTACTTATGTCGATTACAAAATTGCAGGTGGCAATGAGATTAACTGTTTCTATCTGAGCATAACTGATATTGACATCAAAAGATGAAATTATAGAACTGACTTCCGTCAAAATTCCCTTTATATCGTCACATATGACTTTAATATGAACAGGATAATTATGCTCCTCACGGGCATTCCATTGCACATTGACGATTCTTTCCGCATCCATCCTTTTAATATAGGGACAATTGCCCGTATGAACTATAACGCCGCGTCCGCGTGAAATATAACCGGATATTTCATCTCCGGGAATCGGATTGCAGCATCTGGCAAAACTTACCATTATATCGTCAACATCGTCGACTCCGATAAGCGACACTCCCATTGAAGGAGACGCCGGTTTTTTCTTTTTTATTTTTTCTATAACAGGCTCACCGATTTCGGCATCCTCGCCAACCAGAAAATAGTGGACAATCCGCTTTGGCGAAACACGGCCAAGCCCCACCTGTGAAATCAAATCATCAAGCTGATTCACACTGCATCCGGCAAATGCTTTTTTGATTTCATCCGACTTGATATAATTGCCGAATTTCAAATTATGTCTTTTAAATTCCTTATCGAGCAAATCGCGCCCTATAACCATGCTGTTTTTCTTTTCTTCCAGATTAATCCAATTCCGTATTTTGGTAATTGCCCTCGTTGTTACGACATTTTTCAGCCAGTCTTTACTTGGATGATGCCCCGCCTGTGTTATTATTTCCACGCGGTCTCCATTTTGCAGTTTATATCTTAAAGGAACTATACTTCGATTAACCTTGGCGCCGATGCACTGATTACCGACATCGGTATGGATGCTGTAGGCAAAATCTATGGGAGTTGCTCCCTTGGGAAAGGATTTAACATCGCCACGGGGAGTAAAAATATAAACTTCTTCCGGGAACAACGCGAGTTTTAAATCCGACATAAATTCCTTCGGATTTTTTATTTCCTGCTGTATTTCCAGCACCTCTCTGAGTTTCTTTATCTGATTATCTTCGTTATCCTTTTGAGCGCGTCCTTCCTTGTATCGCCAGTGTGCGGCAATACCCTTTTCCGCCCATTCATGCATGCTTTTAGTTCTTATCTGTATTTCCACTCTCTCTCCATAAGGCCCGATAACCGTTGTATGGAGTGATTGATAGTTATTAGCCTTGGGCATGGCTATATAATCTTTAAATCTTCCGGGAACCGGTTTCCAGAGAGCATGCACCATGCTCAATACTTCATAGCAGGATTTTTCCTGGTCGGAATCAAGGATTATCCGAAAAGCGATAAGATCGTAAACCTCGTTGAAATCAATGTGCTGTTCATGCATTTTTTTATAAATGCTGTAGAGATGCTTGGCCCTTCCTTCAACCCTGCATCCTATAGAATGTTTTTGCAGTTCATTGAAGATGATGCTTTTAACTTCTTCCGTATAACGGTTGCGCGCCTCCCTGGATTTGGCTATTTTCGCCGTTAATTCCTGATAAGCGTCGGGAGCAATATATTGAAAAGACAGATCCTCCAGTTCCATTCTCATGGAATTGATACCGAGACGGTTGGCCAGCGGCGCATATATATCCATTGTCTCCCTGGCGATATATGTTCTTTTTTCCCTGGGGTGATACTGGAGAGTCCTCATGTTATGAATACGGTCGGCCAGGCGCACCAGCAAAATCCTGATATCCGCAGACATGGCCAGAATCATTTTACGGAAATTTTCCGATTGCCTCTCTTCCTGAGAACCGAAAGAAATCCGGCTGAGTTTTGTCAGCCCGCTGACCAGAAAAGCCACGTCCCTGCCAAATTCCTTTTCCAGCTGTTCCGCTGTTGTTAAAGTGTCTTCGATTGTATCATGCAGCAGTCCGCTTATGATTGTCGCCGCATCCATTTTCATGTCGGTCAGGATTCCTGCAACTTCCATGGGATGGGTGAGATACGGTTCACCGGATAATCTTACCTGTCCCTGATGTACCGACGCCGAATAAATATATGCCTTCTCGATCATTTCCAGCTCTTCCGGCTGAAGATAAGCCTGGGCTTTATCAAGAATATCATTAATGCGTAGCATTAAGTCTCCATTGTGTTTGACTTACGGCTATATTATAGCAGGATTCAATTCCCGTTGAACAAATTCTTTGATCTTTTGTATTATATCCTGAAGAGGATATAATTGAGTTTCGCCGGTCTTTCTAATCCTCATCTCAACATTACCCTGAGCAAGATTTTTCTGACCAATTGTAATTCTCAGCGGAATTCCAATCATGTCCGCATCTTTAAACTTCACACCGGCCCTTTCATCGCGATCATCAAAAATAACATCAATGCCTTCGGCGAGAATCGAATTATAAAGATTCTCCGCTGTATCCATGATATCCTTCTGGTTGACATTAACCGGTGTTATAATAACGTGATAAGGTGCTAAAGGCATCGGCCAGACAATTCCGTTTTCATCGTAATTCTGTTCAATTCCGGCGGCAACCGTCCTTCCGATCCCAATTCCGTAACAACCCATTATCATGATTTTTTCCTGACCGTCTTTATCAAGATATACTGCTTTCATCGCTTTGCTGTACTTTGTTCCCAGTTTGAAAACATGACCTACTTCAATACCGCGCGCGAATTTTATGTCACCACCGCAACGGGGACACTTGTCCTGGGCAGTAGCAATGCGAAAATCAGCAAAAGCCTCAACTTTAAAATCCCTGCCGATATTCACATTCCTTACATGATAATTTTCTTTATTGGCGCCGGTAACAAAATTGACCATGTCAATTACCGAATAATCTATAAGTATTGGGATTTTAAGGTTAACAGGACCGGCAAATCCGCGCGGAGCGCCGGTTGCCTGCATAATTACATCATCAGAGGCCAGTTCCAGCTCGGAAGCACCCAGATAATTTCTTACTTTTATCTCGTTAACTTCCTGATCTCCACGGATAAGCACAGCGCAGGGTTTGCCATCGGCAACAAAAATTAATGTTTTTACAATATCCTGTGAATTTACTTTCAGGAAAGCACAGACTTCCTCAATGGTGCGCACATCAGGTGTATGAATATTTTCCAGAGGCAGAAAATCATCTTCAAATATTCTTTTTTTCTCCGGGCACGCCACTTCAGCCTTCTCCAGATTTGCCGCGTATGAACATTTTGCACAAAATACCATAGCGTCCTCGCCTGATTCAGCCATGACCATAAACTCATGCGAATATTTGCCGCCAATACTGCCGGAATCAGCTTCCACCGGACGGAATTTCAAACCACAACGGCGGAAAATATTATTATAGGCGTCAAACATCTTTTCATAACTTTTCTCCGCGCCCTCTTCATCGACATCAAAACTGTAAGCATCTTTCATACCGAATTCGCGGCAGCGCATTACACCAAAGCGCGGACGGACTTCGTCGCGAAACTTTGTCTGAATCTGATAAAGGTTGCGGGGAAGTTGACGATAGGTTTTTATATCATTACGGACCAGGCTGGTTATTACTTCTTCGTGGGTCGGCCCCAGACAGTATTCATGGTCATGACGGTCACGAAATCTCAAAAGTTCCTTTCCGTAATGAACCCAGCGTCCCGATTCCTGCCAGAGCTCCGCCGGCTGAACCATGGACAAATGAACCTCCTGCGCACCGGCTTTATCCATTTCTTCCCTGATAATCTGTTCCAGTTTGCGAATAACCCTGTAACCCAGCGGCAGGTAAGAATATATGCCGCTGGTCAATTTTCTGATCATACCGGCTCTGATCATCAGTTGATGACTTATTATCTCAGCATCGGAAGGAACTTCCCTTCCTGTCGGCAAGAACATCTCTGAATAACGCATTAACTTTTTTTCCTTTCGTCAATCATCATGTTTATCTCTTTAAGTAATACTTTCACAAAATCTTTTTCATTAACTTTTTTTACGGCTTTTCCTTTTTTAAAAAGAATCCCCTGCCCCTTGCCCCCGGCAATGCCTATGTCGGCATCCGCCGCTTCACCGGGACCATTAACCACACAGCCCATCAGAGCAATTTTCAAGTAATCTTTTTTACCGGCAAGAGCCTTTTCTATTTTACCGGCTAAACGTAAAAGATCGATTTCACAACGTCCGCAAGTCGGGCAGGAAACAATTTCGGGACCTATCTTTCTGATATTAAGCGCACGCAAAATTCCATAGGCAATGGGAATCTCCAAAACAGGATCACCCGTAACCGATACTCTGATTGTGTCGCCGATACCTTCATAAAGAAGAGTGCCTATTCCAAGTGAGGACTTAATAGCGGCGTTAACCAGTGATCCGGCTTCCGTCACACCCAGATGTAAAGGATAATCGGTTTTTGCCGAAATTGCGCGATAAGCATCGATCATATTGGGAACATCGGATGATTTCAGCGACAATTTAACCAAATCGAAACCCTGATCTTCAATCAGCTCTATATTTCGCATGGCGCTCTCTACAAGTGCGTCAGCCGTCGCGCCTTCATATTTCGATAACAAATCTTTCTGCAAAGAACCTGAGTTTATACCGATACGAATCACTGTTCCCCGCTCTTTTGCCACCCTGACAATATCGCGGATTTTATCCGGAGATATATTGCCGGGATTGATTCTGATTCCCGCAACTCCCTTTTTCATGGCATCTATAGCAAGACGGTGATCAAAATGTATATCTGCAATAAGCGGTATGTGAATTCTCTTTTTTATAGCCCCAATTGCCTGCGCAGCTTCTTTATCAGGCAGTGCTACACGGATCACTTCGCAACCGGCCTCTTCCAATTTGTTTATCTGGGCGACAGTCGCTTCCACATCCCGTGTATCAGTATTGGTCATCGACTGCACAACAACAGGTGAGTCCCCGCCTATTGATACAATTCCAAGATTTATCTTTTTTGTTTTTCTTCTCCTGATAAAAGATAAATTTTTCACAAACGCCAACTCTCTAACTAATTTACCGGGAATAAATTTTTAACATTTTAATTAATCTTCAAATAAAAAATATTTACTTACGGGGAAGTGAAGCTATAGTTAAATTTATTTACCCCGCCAGCAATGCAGACATAATTGTTCAGCAGGAAGACCTATCGCTGCAACCATATCTTCTATAGAGAGATATTTCAGCGAAGTAACGTTTATATCACGACGGATCCAATCAATCATCCGGGCGTATTTAGTCGAATTAATATCCAGGTATTCGGCCGGATTTTCTATTTCCTTCCCTTCCAGCGCGTGAATCGCTTTTCTTCCTGCCAGTTCCCCTGTTGTTCTTGTGGAAGACGCATAAATACATGGATACATCAAAGGCGGACATGCAGGGCGAACATGAATTTCCCTGGCTCCGTTATCCCACAATTTTTTTATTGTTAAATTTTTCAGTTGTGTGCCGCGAACTATGGAATCATCACAGATAATTATGCGGTTGCCGTTAATCACGTCACGCACGGCACAAAGCTTCATTGTGGCGACAAGATCTCTTATTTCCTGAGTAGGCGGCGTATAACTGCGTCCGTAACCGGGAGTATATTTCACCAGCGCCCGGCGATAGGGAATACCTGATCCCATCGAATAGCCTATGGCATGACCAACGCCGGAATCCGGAACGCCTGAAACAAAATCAGCCTCCACATTATCGCGTTTAGCCAGATAAACGCCGCATCTTTCTCTTGTCCTCTCAACACTTATTCCTTCATACGTTGAAGAAGGGTAACCGGTGTATATCCATAAAAATGAACAAATTTTCTTTTCGGTTCCTTCGGGCTTCATCACTTTCACGCCCTCCGGTGTCAACAAAACAATTTCGCCAGGACCCAGAAATCTCACCAGTTCATAGCCCAGATTTTCAAAAGAGCTTGCTTCCGTGGCAACAACATAAGACTTATTTTCCTGATTTTTATTTTTGCCGATGGCCAGGGGAAATCTTCCGAATTTATCCCTTGCCGCGTATAGTCCTTCCTCTGTCAACACAAGCGCGCAAATGGATCCTTCAATCGCGCCGCGCATCGATGCAATACCCTCCACAATGTTATCTCCGCGATTAATGAGACAGGATACGATCTCTGCATTATTTACATCGCCTCCGGATCTTTCTCCAAAATTAGCTCCATTATTAAGAAGTTCATTTACCAGATTATTTTTATTGCTTATCAGGCCTACCGCCGCAACGGCATAAACTCCGAATCTCGAGCGAAAGATCAATGGCTGGGGAGTTTCGTCGTCAATCGCGCCGATACCTGATTTACCTTCCATATTTTTATAATCATCTATAAACCGGGACTTAAATTGAACCTGGGATATATTATGAACTGTTTTGTCAAAACCATGAGGTCCCAATATTGCCATGCCCGCATTTTCCGTTCCCAGATGAGAATGATAATCCGTGCCGTAAAAAAGCGTCTTAACGCAATTCTCCGATGATACAATTCCAAAAATACCGCCCATTTATTTTACTCCTGTTGTGTTAATTTAGAAGATACATTCTTAATTTTTTCATCTGCAACGGCAAAGGTTTCCGATGGTTTAATCTTTGCTGTTTTTGATAATAGCCCCTCAAACTATCCTTTGATATTATTTGTATTAAATTTTTCTATCAATTTCTGATTAACATTATCCGGCACTAAAGTTTTAACCGTTCCTCCCAGACTTGCCACTTCTTTTATTAATTTTGAACTGGTATAAAACCATTTAAACCCGCTCATAAGAAACACTGTTTCGAGTTGTTTTGTCTGACGACGGTTCATCAGCGCCATCTGAAATTCGTATTCAAAATCAGAAAGAGCTCTCATTCCACGCAAAATTATATTGGCGCCTGACATTTTCAGGTAATCCACCAGCAGACCGGAATAGCAATCAACTTTGATCCCTTTGATATCCGGAAATATCTCCCGGATCATTTCCATCCTTTCTTCTACTGAAAAGAGGTAAACTTTGCTGGGATTATAAGCGATAAGAATGATGATCTCATCAAACATTCTCAAACCTCTTTTTATAATGTCCACATGACCATTGGTAATTGGATCAAATGAACCCGGATATACCGCAACTTTTTTCGTGAAATTTTCCTCCATTATTTTCTCTCCATCTTTAAGAAAGTTAAGACATTGTCGCCGTATTTTCTCTGATCTTTAAGATCAATATTTCTATCCATGGAATCAGTGAATTTCTCTCTCATCGAATGTTGAATTACGACAACAGCATCTTTTTTGAAAATCTGATATTTATTTAAAATATTCAGTGTTGTTCCAACCATGTTCCTGTTATAGGGTGGATCGATAAATATAATATCGGCTTCACATTTATTTTTAAAAAGATTGCTTAAACCATTTTCAATATCTGCGGAAATTACAGAACAGTTTTCGTCTAAACAGCATTTTTGAATATTATTTTTAATAATTTCAGCAAGGTTTTTGTTTTTTTCTACAAAATAAACCTTCTGAGCTCCGCGGCTGGCGGCTTCCAGACCGACACTGCCCGATCCGGCAAAAAGGTCCAGAAATGTCTTCTCTTCCAGAGAACCCAGCATATTAAAAAGAGCTTCCCGTAAAAAATCAGAAGTTGGCCGTTCTTTTGATCCCGGAGGAAAATGCAATGTCCTTCCTTTTGCTTTTCCTCCGATAATTCTCATAATTTTTCACGAAATATTTAAAACTAAAGTAATTACCCTGTTCCAAATTACTTCCTATATTATTTCTCTTTCACTTCGTCTATCGTCACTTTTCTCCGGTCCATCATCTTTATTATCCACCAGACAGGTCCGGAAATAGCGTAACCCAGCATAATCACAAAAAGCATTATTTCCGGCCAATGAACAATTATAATCAGTAAAACTATTAACCAGAAAAAGATAGTAAAAGGTTTACGCGCCAGGAGTTTCATGTCTTTAAAGCTGTAATATTTGATGCCGCTAACCATTAATAATGACAAAATGAAGACAGAAACCAGAATAGAAATACTGTAAAATTGCCCTTCGGCTCCTGAGTAATCAAAGAAAATAACTGTCGTTGCTATCACAGAAGCCGCCGCCGGAATGGGCAAGCCATTAAATACCTTACTCTCAATTATTCCTATCTGTATATTGTATCTTGCCAGTCTCAGAGCGCCGCAAAGAACAAACAGAAAAGCTACTATCCAGCCGAATTTCCCGTAAATAGACAACGACCAGCTGTATGCCAGAATCGCCGGCGCAATACCAAACGATATAACGTCAGCCAGAGAATCATACTCTGCGCCGAATTTACTGGTTGTATTTGTCAGACGCGCAACGCGGCCATCCAGTCCATCAAAAATAACCGCTACAAGAACAGCTATGGCCGCTGGAACAAAATACTCTTTAAATGAAGCAATTATGGAATAGAATCCGCAAAACAGACTCGCCGAAGTAAACAAATTCGGCAATACATAGATTCCTTTTTTTATACGAATTTTTTGGGGGGAATTTTCCATATTCATGATAAATATCCTAAAACTGTCTGACCTGCTTTAACCTTATCTTTCAATTTTACTGAAATCCTGGAATCTTCCGGCAGATAAACATCTACCCGCGAACCGAAGCGAATCAAACCGAATCGATCGCCTTTTCTAACTATATCTCCCGGTTTTACCCAGCAGACAATCCGGCGGGCTATCAGACCGGCAATCTGAACTGCCCAGACAGCGCGTCCGTCTTCTGTGCGGATCATAACCTCATTGCGTTCATTATCAAGTGACGCTTTATCTAAATTGGCGGAAACAAACTTGCCTTCGTGATAATTGACAGCCTCAATCTTTCCATCATAGGGAGAACGGTTAACATGAACATTAAAAACATTCATAAAAATACTTATTTTTTTAAATCTTCCGGAAATGGTTCCATTTACTTCAACATTTTCAATTTTTATTACTTTACCGTCGGCGGGAGAAATTAACACTTTTTCCTCGTCTTGAAAATATCTTTCCGGATTGCGGAAAAACCAGATAACGAAAGATGTAGTAAGAGCAAATAAAATTATTAACCACCAGTTCCTGCCCAGAATGGCGACAAAAACCGTGGCAACAAAAGAAAAAAGAATAAAAGGATAACCTTCGGGAGCAATAATATTATCACGTTTCATAAAGCTTTATCTTTTCTTAATACCAGATTGCATTTTACATGATACCAAAACTGCAAAAATGCCAGCCGATTGATTAACAGAGCTTAGCATTAAATGAGTTTTTCTGATATATCAATTGAGTGCGCTTGTCAATAAATCTTTAATTTTTATACAAAAATAATCAGAGCAACTACTTATTTTATCACCACCTTCGGTAACATTTTTTATGAGGCAATTCGATGTTCATTGAAGAGGGAAGTCTCTTTCAAACACAATACTCCGCCCGTTCAATCAACTCTTGCTGCATATCGCTGTTGAGAGTTACAAAATATGCATTGTAACCAGATATTCTTACGAGAAGGTTCCTGTAATTTTCGGGATGCGCCATAGCGTCGCGGAGCATGTCAGAGGTCACTACATTCAACTGTAGTTGCATTCCTCCGAGTTCGAAGTAGGTCTTAACATAGCTGTAAATATTGTCCACTGTTTGCCCGTGCGAATCGTGCATCGATGGAACCACCTTTACATTGAAGGCCATATTATTGTTCATATTCCGCGGATCAAGGCGGGCCACATCCCTGATGTTGTCGAGGAGATTCTTCGAGGCGATCGACTGAGGCGTCAGGCCGGGTGTGAACGCTTTGCCTGCCAGTCTTCCCGAGGGGATGGCTCCGGACAATGTGCCGAAGGCAACATGGTTGGCCATGGACCAGAATCCCGCAGTGTAGCGACCGCCGCGGAAATTTTGATGCGCAAAATAGACATCATGCGTCAATTTTGCGATACGGTTCGCCATCGCAATGGCCTCGTCGCTCCCCGATCCGAAGAAAGGCACCTGCTTCGTGATGATTGAGTGGAGCGTTCTGTTGTTTTCAAAGTTCCCGTCAACCGCTTCCTTGAGACTGCCGAAAGATACCTTCCCGCCATTGAACACAAGCTTTTTGATCGCCATCATCGAATCGGTTACGTCGGCCAGGCCGATGCACGCCGCTCCCGAGGTGTTGTACTTCGCACCGCCTGAAGTGATGTCCTTTCCCTTTCTTATACAGCCGTCCATGATCGATGAAACAAAGGGTGTCGGGCGAATATAGGCGTGCGCCTCGCCAAGCATATTGTTGTATTCGACAGACTGATCGATCAGGAACCGGTACTGGGTCTCGAAGGCGGTGAAGAATTCATCAAATCTTCTGAAATCTCCGTTTTCGATGCTTCCCGTCTTCGGACCGAGATCCCAGTCCATCAGAGGGTGCTTCCCGTTGTTCATGGCCATTTCAAGCGCTGCGACCATGTTCATCATCATGCAGTTGGTATGGCCTACGTGCCTGCCGCAGATAGATGGCTCCACGCAGCCTGTTGCCGCCCAGTCCCTCAAATCAGCAGTTTCGTAATTGAATTCTTCGAGAGACTTCATGACCGTTTCGTCGCCATGCATGGAGGGGCTTGCTGAAGTAATAAAGTTCACGTCACAGAGCCGCTTCAGGTATATATCGCTGTTCTTCTCCCTGTTGTAACGCGCATTGACGTTTGGGCTGCGCGTGCTTAGCATTTCGGTCACCTTAAGGAAGATGTAGGTCATATCGTTGACCGCATCATTTCCTTCGGGCGTAATACCCCCCAGAGTAATCGCCTGTTCTCCCGATGCGCCTCCGAACAGGAAGTTGCCTATCTCTGGATAAAGGTTAAGCTTGTCATTGCACCTCAGATAGAAACAACCGATCATCTCTATTGCGTGCCGTATGTATTCTTCCCGGCCTTCTACTGACGCGATCTTCCTTATATCCGACAGGAAATAGGGTTGGAGCCATTGGTCGAGCCTGCCAAGCGACAGCCCTGCATCGGTGTTCTCCATGTGAATCATAATCCAGGTAACCCAAATCGCGTTTATTGCTTCATCAAGAGTTTCAGCCGGGCGCTCGGGAACCTTCGCGAAAATACCGGCAAGCAGTTCGAGTTCTTTCTTTCTTCCCGTGTTCTTCTCCTCTGCCGCCTGACGGGCCGCCTCCAGGGAGAGGTTCCGAGCGTAGGCGATGAGTCCTTCCAGACAAAGCCTCATGGCTGTGAGGTTGTTTTTCCTTGCGGTATTCGAAGCGTCCAGCGTCGAAAGTTCGTTATCGATCTCGTTGATTATGCCGCCAGCGCCGACACGAATCACTTTTGGAAAATCGGCGATGAAGTGGGAGATGGCCAGCGTCTTGAAATGGAAAAATACCGCGAAGCGTTCCTCGATCCTCTGCGAGAGGGGATTACGGTATTTCTGCCGTACCCATTCGCTGAATGTGCGATTGATCCAGAAAGGAAAAACTTCGAAATGAAGAATTTTCATTGTTTCATCGGTTATTTTATAGGGATATATCTCGCGATGCTCCGCCGTAAAAAGTTCAGGCCAGATCGCAAGCCCCCGCGCTTCCGGGAAAATAACGACGCCGTTGTTTTCATTGGAGGTTGTGGTTCCTGCAAGGAGGTCGTCCTTCCGAATTTTCGGCTTCTTGTTCTCCATGAGGTATTTCATCGCGTACGCCTGCCGCAGAACAGGTTCCCAGGGCTTTCCGTTTTTATCTGTTTCGAAACCATTCTCGACGAACCAGTCAGTCATAAGCCGCGGACGCTCAGGACATATCTCAGGAATCGTGGTGAGATGGATATCGAGGAATTTCCTGACCCGCGGGAAGTCATCGAGCGAGTAACCGGAAAGGTAGGGGTCCTGCAGGTATTCTACGCCCGGTTCGGTGTTCCGACCCTTGATCAGGCTTTTCTTTCTTGCGTCAAATTTCCCGGAATGCGTTTCCTTTCCTGCCGATTCCTTCTTCAATCTGGATTCTTTCATCTTTATCGCTTTTTTCATAGACCGGATCTGGCTATCCGACCGGAAGAGGGACTGTATAAACATGAACAGAAAGTTGTAATTCATGTTTCCTTCGAGAATGATTTTGTTTGCGAGGACCATATGCATGATATCGGACATGGGCGCGGTCAGAGTTGCGTACGCGGTTTTATCATCTCTGAAGGTGGTTGATGTGTCGGCGTTGTCGGGATAGCGTCCAAGGACTTTCATTCTGCCGTCGCAGAATCTGATTCCGATTCCCATACTCCCGTTGGCTGTCCGGTAACCGGCAGTGAAATTCAGAAATCCAAACCGTGTTTTCAGATATGCCCTGAAGGAAGGAATGTAGTTGATGAACAGCGCCATCAATCTGAACACTGTTGCAAAAACATACTGCAACAAGGAAATGTTTTTATCGGATTCTCCGGTTTTTCTCATAATATACCTCCTGATCAAGCTACCTGAAATTTTAATATTTGCTTTTTCTTGAATCCGTCATTAAGATCCTGAATTGACTTGGCGGGCGGCAGCAGGACCGGTTCCGCAACTTCCACCAGTTTTATATATATTTCTTCATCAAAACATTCCATATTTAATTCCTCTCTGTTTCGGCAGTTCTGAAATCTCTGCGGTGAATCTTTCACCAGCTTGAATATAAATCACTGCATGTTTTCTTGACAATTGCAGGAAGGGACGATAATATTGTCATTGGGGGCCACGTGGAGTTCATGAATAAACTTATTCATACCGATTCCATTCATCTGACATCAAATAAAACTTTGTCCTGCTATCGCTCGATCAACAGCTTTGCAGTTGTGGTCCGTTATATGGGCGATCTGGGAATCGACATGGACGCTCTTCTTGCCGGGAGCGGAATTCATACCGGAGATCTTGATAACCCTGATATTCTGGTAACCCCCGAACAGGAACTCCTTGTTCTACGCAAGATAGCCTGTTCGGCGCCTGACCCGAAGCTTGGACTCATCATTGGCTGGCAGTACCATGTCGGGATACACGGCAAACTCGGCGCCGCAGTCATGAGTTGCGATACAGTCCTGGATGCAGTAAAAATGCTCTTCCGGTATATCGATCTGACTATGACCTACTTTCACTATGATCTGCAGATAAAGGACAATCTTATTTTCCTGAGAATGAAGGAATTTATCGATCTCCGGGATCTCAGCATCTTTGTTTGTGAAAAGGAATTCGCATCCGTCTACAGGATCATCGGAGATATCGCCGGAATGTCTCCGCCTCTTCTCGAATTAAGGCTTGCATACCCAAGACCGGCATATGCCTCTTTTTACGAGGAAATTTTCAGGTGTCCGGTCCGTTTTAATGCCGGTGAGTACTCGATGATCTTTGACAGCAAATTCCTGACCAGGAAATTGCCCATGTCGGATCCGCTCTGCAGGAAGATATTTGAGAAAGAATGCCATCATCTTCACGACCGGATTAAAGTGCGTGAGACAATAACCGATAAGGTAAGGCAGAACATATTTTTCGGACCTGACGGTCTGCCCTCATTAAGTCAGTTGGCCCGGGGCATGAGCACAACGCCCAGAACTCTGAAACGCCACTTATCCAAGGAAGGGACAACCTATAAAGCGATCTCCGCGGACATACGTAAGAAGAAGGCCGTCAATCTTATTCAAACAACAACTTTCTCGATGGCGCAGGTAGCCTTTGAACTCGGTTACAGCGATCCTGCAAATTTCTATCGTGCCTTTAAAAGCTGGACCGGCCATAACCCGGGCTATTACCGGAGAAATAAAAATTGATTTTTGATCGGTTCCTTGAAAACCGGTCGACTCATCCGTTGAATGTTTTCCGGAAATTTCTCAATTTACTGCATCCGGGCAAAAAACGCCGAGAGCTTTGATTATTTACAAGTACCCTGTTTACTATTGCATACCCTGTATGTATTCTGTATAATATACAATAAATTATTTGCTGATTTTTCTTCGGTTCATCTTTTATGAAAAAAATAAAATGGACTATCGTCTGGGGCATTTTCATTACGCTTGCCTTTTTCTTTTTATTATTAATTCGTCTTGAATTTATTCAGAAAAAAACAGAACCCGCCGCGGATATGCAAATTTCAAAATCACAGCAGCCGCAAGACACCTGGATGAATATATATCAAAATAATAAAAAGATCGGATTTATTCACCGGACTTTCACAGATTCAGGAAAAAAGTTTCACTTTAACGAGACTGTTATTATGCAAATTAATACAATGGGAGTGTCTCAGGAACTCAATATTTTAACGGAAGGCGATTTGAATCCGGATATGACGCTTTCCTCATTCAATTTTAATTTGAATTCCGGTATTTTTCGCTTTAACGCTAACGGTTATGTAATTAAAAACAAACTGATTCTGTTCACCGGTTCACCCGGTGCACAGGGGAAAAGTGAAATCCCGCTGAAAGATATTCCTCATATCAGCGGCAACATTTACGAAACAGCATTTCACTCTGATTTGGAAAAAGATTCAACCCGCAGCTTCAGTATTTTCGATCCTTCAACACTTTCAATCCGGGCGATCAAAGTTATCAGAAATGCCGATGAAATTATTACCATAATGGGAAAAAGAGTCTTAACAAAAAAATATTGCGCCGATTTCATGGGCGTCCAAAACTGCGCATGGCTGAATAAAGAAGGAGATGTTGTAAAGGAATCCGGCATTATGGGCATCTCCATGGAAAAGGTAAGCAGGCAAAAAGCCCTGGAAGGAATAGCTGATGAGGCAAGTATTGATTTTACTCAAATTTCCTCCGTTCCATCCAATATGGAAATTGCGGAACCGGAAAAGCTACGCGAAATCAAAATTAAAGTCAGCGGCATCAGCAATGCGCTGCATTTGAGTGGAGACAGGCAAAGTTTTCATAACAACATTCTTACAATCACCAGGGAAAATTTGACACAGTCATCAACATCAAATAACAATATTACCAGAGAAACTGCCGTATTTTTAAAACCTTCCGCACTTATACAGTCAAACGATCCACAAATGAGAAAGCAGATGGAAAAAATTACCAGGCCAACTGATTCCACCTGGCAGAAAGCAAATAAAATTGTCAACTGGGTTTACCGCAATATTGAAAAGAAACCGACTTTGTCAGTACCTAACGCGCTGGAAGTTTTGAAAAACAAATCCGGCGATTGTAACGAACATTCAGTACTTACAGTTGCTTTGCTGCGCGCAGCGGGTATTCCGGCGCAAACAGAAGCCGGTTTGGTTTATCTGCGGGGACGGTTCTATTACCATGAGTGGTGTATTATTTATCTGGGAAAATGGATTACTGCCGATGCTGTATTTAATCAATTCCCTGCTGATGTGACCCATATCAGGCTTGTCCGCGGCGACAGCGATGAGCAACTGAACTTAATCGGAGCTATAGGTAAAATCAAACTGGAGGTATTGGAACAAATCAAATGATTACACTGCAGGAACTAACCAAAGACTATGGCACCACTCTGGCCGTAAACAAACTCAGTCTAAACGTAGCCGCGGGAGAAATTTACGGTTTTATCGGCCCCAACGGCGCCGGTAAAACTACGACAATTCGTATGATGGGAGGCACCATTGCTCCTACTTCCGGTAAAATCATAATCGGCGGATTCGATATAGCCCAAAACCCCGTTGAAGCGAAAAAAATGATCGGCTTTGTCCCCGACAGGCCTTTCCTTTACGAGAAACTTACAGGCATGGAATTTATGCGTTTTTCTGCCGATTTATACGACGTTGACCGTAATATATTTCCGCAAAAAGCCAAAGAACTTCTGCAACAATTCGCCCTCTGGAACTGGGCTGATGAACTTATAGAAGCCTACTCTCACGGCATGAAGCAAAGACTGATTATAGCTACCGCTCTGTTGCATGATCCCAGAATATTGATTATTGATGAGCCAATGGTAGGACTTGATCCGGAAGCAGTGTATATGGTGAAGGATATTTTAAAAGAACTGGCGGCCAATCAAACGACTATTTTTGTTTCCACACATACTTTAAGCATTGCGGAGGATTTATGCCATCGAATAGGCTTAATTCATAAAGGAACCCTGTTGGCACAGGGTAGTCTTGATGAATTGAAACTTATCGCTAAACTTGGCGAGGCCAGGCTCGAAGAAGTATTTCTGACTATTATTAAAGAGAATACTTTTATATGAATACTCTTATTTCTTTATTGAGACCGCGCATACTTTCCGCCGTAAACAGTCTGCGGCAGGGCAATAAAAAAAACAACTGGGCGCGTATTTTCATGTACAGCGCACTTGGCATTGTTTTTTGGATAGGTACTTTTATTATTTTTTATCGTGTGTTGACATATTTTCAAAGTGTGCAGGATTTCGGAAACATATTGGCCATAAAACTTATGGCTATGATAATAATGACATTTTTCATGCTTTTACTTTTCAGCAATATAATCAATTGTCTTTCTCATTTGTATTTGAGTCATGACTTGCCGCTTCTGCATTCGTTGCCGGTTTCCTCAAAAGACATCTTTTTTTCACGATGGGTTATCAGTACTTTTGACAGTTCATGGATGATCATCGCCTTCAGCATTCCAATATTCTTATCATACGGATTGATCTACAAGGCAAATTTCATTTATTATGTAATTTTTTTAACTGCAATGATTTTCATGTGTTTTGCCGCTGCAGCGCTGGGAGGAATTTTAGTTCTATTTGGCGCCATGATACTTCCTGCCGGACGAATCAGAACGATTCTTATTCTTCTGGGCGTTGTCATGGTAATTATAATTGTTCTTGTTTTACGCTTAACGCGCCCGGAACAATTGGTTAATCCCGACAGTTTTGCTTCCGCCGTGCTTTATTTAACTTCCATGCAAACACCGGATTCGCCGTTTCTGCCTACAACATGGATAACCGATGCCATTAAGGCAGCTCTGGGCAACGAAACAAAAACATGTGTGTTCAATATAGCGCTGATCGGAACTTTTTCTTTCATGCTTATTTTTATTAATAACATTTCAGCGCAAATTGCATACTTTACAGGTTTTTCCAAATCACAAACAACTCCCAGACGCCTTTTTGCCCCCCTTAAATACAGGGGCCTTAATTGGGAAAATTTATTAAATTTTCTTTCGCGCGAATCAAAAGCTTTTGCTGTCAAGGAAATAAGAACTTTTTTCAGAGATTCTTCACAATGGCCGCAATTATTTTTAATGGCCGCCCTGATTGCGATTTATCTTTACAATTTTTCCGTTTTACCTCTGGACAACTCACCTATTAAAACTGTTTATCTGCAAAACCTGTTTTCTTTCCTGAATATAGGACTGGCAGCTTCTGTGCTCTCAGCATTATCCGCGCGTTTTGTTTTTCCTGCCGTAAGCATGGAGGGCGAAGCCTTTTGGATTATTCAGGCGGCACCGGTTCTGATAAAGAAATTCCTCTGGATTAAGTTTTTTTTATACTGCATACCTCTGGTCATTTTAGCGGAAGTTCTGGTTATCTTTTCTAACTTACTGTTGCGAGTTTCTCCTTTCATGATGGTTTTATCAGTTATAACTATATTTTGTCTCGTTCCTGCCGTGGTTGGTCTTGCCACCGGATTGGGAGCCATCTACGCCGATTTTAAATCGGAAAATCAGGTACAGGTTGTAACCGGCTTTGGCGGATTGCTTTTCATGATTCTCAGTTTCAGTCTAATAGCTGTAGTTATAATTCTGGAAGCAGGACCGTTATATTATATATTTATGGCTAATTTACACGGCAATAGCCTTTCATTAATGCAGATAATATGGATAATTTGTTCTTTTGGCCTTGCTCTTGCTCTTTGTCTTCTATCCATATTCTACACAATACATCTTGGTGAAAAAAGTCTACATATTAAGTAAAAATCTCCTGCCGCAAATATCATGATAACTTTACACACACATATAAAAGCGGTTTCAACACCTACGAAATAAAATATTATCTTGATTTTACTTACTAAATAAGCTACATATAATAGAATTAATTTTAGAATTTAAGGCATTGGGTTAATGACTGATATTTTGTTTTTCTACCGGAAATACTTCTTAATATTAAGTTTTTCCAATAAGAATTGTTTTTTTGTTAAATCAAGATTTTCAGGAGTAATATGGAAAAGATCTGTATAGTAAAAAGGCGTCAGCAATACGCCCAACCAGAAGTTAAACTTCCGCAACCGGAAAAAAGTGATTCTATTCCTCCTGAAGTCGTCACCAGCAGCATCGCCATAGAGAATCGCAGCAAATTCGCAGAGAAAACACCCGATAAAGTAAATGTTGAAGAAATTACCGGTAACGCAGGCGTGGAGAAAAGAAACGAATTGCATGATAAGAAAATGATGGAAGAATTCGTAAAAAGCTTCTCCATGGATAACCAGATAGATTTCTCAAATAAGGAAAAGACAGAAAAAATCGTCAGCAGTATCAATTTTGAGAATAAGAATGAATTAACAAGTAACAAAATTGTAGAAGAATTCATCGATAATGCCGCCTCTGTTATTTCCATAATTATGACAAAAGAACAATCAGTTCTTTTGCAACAATCAGAATATATAAAAGAATTACTGAACGGAACAAAAAGCGATCCTGCGCTGGATATAAAAATAAGCCCTGACGGCCGGCTTTCTCTAAATTATCGTTTTAATGATTCTTTGCTTTTAAGAATGCTGGCTCCGAATCAAGTTTGCCAGATGTTGCAGGTCAGCCGAAGTTTTTTACAGAAACTTGTCCATGAAAACAGGATTAAAAGTTACAAACTGGGAAGGATGAGACGTTTTTTACTGGAAGATATATTGGAATATTTAAGTAATGATACTGAATTTGCCCCATTCAACGGTAAATGAACTGAAGGATAAACTTTATATGTCTTATAATAGTTCATTAGGAGAAGAAGATGTATAGTGATTATTGGAGTCTAGTTAAGCCACCTTTCGATAATGTTCCTGATGCTTCAATGTACGTGGACTGCCATGAATCCATGGAAAATGTTATTGCCGAAACAATTTACGCCATCAAAGAAGGCAATGAATGTCTCACTGTTATTGTCGGCGAAGTAGGTTTGGGGAAAACTCTTTCCGTACGAGTAATAATTGATTCACTGGAACCTGAAAGATACAAGGTTGCTTTAATTACCAACCCCGCCCTTTCTTTCGTACAGTTGATGAGAGAAATCATCGGCCAGATAACAGGTAAACAATGTGATATAAAAAGCAAGGTCGATTTGCAGGAAATGTTTAATCGTCTTCTTTTCGAAACTGCTGACCAGGGCAAGAAGATTGTAATTGTTATTGATGAAGCTAACGTCTTATCCCCTTCTAATCTGGACGATTTGCGACTTTTAACTAATATGCAGGATGATGAGCGCAACCTGTTCACTTTGCTTCTTGTCGGCCAGATGGAATTTGCAAAAACATTAGAACATCCCAAAAGGGCTAATTTATTTCAACGCATTGGCACTTATGGTCATTTGGAAAAACTGCCTTCAGAGGAATCTGTTCAAATTTATGTAGAATCAAGGCTACGGATTGCCGGTGCTCAAAGGAAAATATTCGACGATGATGCCATTCCTGTAATCTGGGAATTTTCCGAACATGGCGTACCACGCCTGATAAACAAGATATGCAAACTTTGCTTGAAAGCAGGCGAAACTAATGAATTTGAAACCATATCCGGCGAAGTCGCCGTGCAAATTGCCGACCGTTTTCAAAAATTAAGCAAAACTTCATTGCAAAAACGCAAGCAGCTGGGTCATACGGAAGAAGAGACATCCGAAGAAACTAAAGCAAAAGCTCCAGCGGCGCCAGTTCCTCCTCAGAGAGAGGAAGCAAGACCTGCCGGGCCGAGAAGAGCTATGCCCCAACAGCCTCCTGCAGCGCCTGTCCCTCCTCAGAGAGAAGAGGCAGAACCTGCCGGGCAGAGAAGAGTCATGCCGGAACGGCCTGCTGAAAAGCCGCTTCCTCCGCAATGGGAAGAAGCAAGGCCTGCCGGGCCGAGAAGAGGTATGCCCCAACAGCCTGCTGAAGAACCACTTCCTCCTCAGAAAGAGGAAGCAAGGCCTGTTCAACCGAGAAGAGGTATGCCGGAACAAACGGCTGAAAAACCACTTCCTCTTCAGTGGGAAGAAGCAAGACCTGCTCAGCCTCGAAGAGCCATGCCGGAACAAATGGCTGAAAAACCACTTCCTCCTCAAAGAGAAGAAGCAAGACCTGTTGGACCTCGAAGGGTCATGCCGGAACAAACGGCTGAAAAACCGCTTCCTTCCCAGTGGGAAGAAGCAAGGCCTGTTCAACCGAGAAGAGTTATGCCGGAACAAACTCCCGAAGAATCACTTCCTCCTCAGTGGGAAGAAGCAAGACCCGCCGGGCTTCGGAGGGTCTTGCCGGAACAGCCCCCTGTAGCGCCTGTTCCTCCTCAACGGGAGGAATTAAGACCTGCCGGGCCGAGAATGGCTATGCCACGACAGCCTGTTGAAGAAGAAGTTCCTCCGCAGTGGGAAGAAGCAGGACTTGCCAGACCCCAAACAGCGTCCATGGCAAAACCTGTTCGCAACTATGTTCCTGTTCAGGGCGCACCGCCTTTAGCAAGGCCTTCTGCAAGTAATATCTCTCCTCAACGGGAAGAAACAAGACCTGCCGGTCCGAGAATGGCTATGCCGGAGCAGCCTCCTGTAGCGCCTATTCCTCCTCAACGTGTAACCAAGCCTGTTGAAACACAACCACAGGAAATGGAAGAACAGACGGCTCAAGATGAAAACGAAGTTTACGAAGATATATTTATCGGTAAACAGAAGATCCAACTGGCGATTCCTGCTAATGTTATAAAACAGGCGCAATCGGCAAGCACTGAAAACAAAAATAAACTGGCAGGATATTGGTCAGCGCAAATCCTTAAAGGAAATCCACAAATGATGCATTCATCCATCTCTGATCCTGTTGCCGTATGGTTTGAGGTCAAAAATGTTATTTTAAAGAAATTCAACAGTGCGTCAAATACAAATTGAAGCTATGACATCATTGAAAAACAGGGATAAGAAATTTTGGAAAAGATTACATCCGAAAAACAGTTTAATACTCGTTCAGATAACAAGAAGTTGATCATAGCTCGTCGCAATAAAACTATTGAAAAAGAATCTTATTCTCCAGATTATTACATTAATCTTGGTCTTACTTATCTGGAGAATGAAGATTATGATAAAGCTTTAGAATGTTTTCAGACAATAACCCAGCTTGAACCAAACAATCCCCAAAATTTTATAAACCTTGGATATGTCTATGAAAAAATAGATATGCTGGATACTGCAAAAAAATGCTACGAAAGATCTTTAGAATTAAATCCAAATAATATTGAAGCAATTATGAAAATCGGTCACATATTCGAGTTACGGGGCGATTATCATAACGCTTTAGACCAGTACACGACAGCTATTGAAATAGCTCCTGATGATGTTGAACCTCGTTTTTGTTTAGCGACTCTATACGACAAACACGATATGTATGATGAAGCCGCAGAAGAATACGAAAACATTCTTGAGATTAATCCGGAACATGCGAAATCTTTGCACAAATTAGGAAGAATTTATTTTCAAAACGGAGAATATGCTAAAGCTTCAAGAAGTTTCCAAAATGTATTAAAACTTGAACCGAAGAACACTGACGCATGGAACGATTTGGGTTCTGTGTATGAAATAACCAACAATATGATACAGGCTATAGCTACTTATCGTAAAGCCCTTAAAATTAATCCTTTTAGCGAGGAAACCAATTACAATCTGGCTAATGCTTATTTCTCAGTGTTCTTATCAAATCCTAATATTATAAATATTGAGGATATCGTAGAACGTCTTAAACTTGTACTTTCCCAGAATCCTAACAATACAAAAGTTCGGGAACTTTTGAACAAAGTTAAGGCAACCTGATTTTGAAATACAAATGCCCTGCGGAAATAAAGCAATCGGTAAGCCTAATCGCAAGCAGTACGAGACCGTCTTGTCAATTTAATATAACCGGTCTCTTTTTCGAAAGGTCAAAGGCAGACTTCACCCCTTTGTTAATTTATTTTTTAAACTTTTCAGCAAAAACGGTAATCTTTATTAAATAGAACCGTCTCTTTTTTACACATTTTTAACAATAATGATTATTTATCCGTCCAAGCCATAACATCACCTTGTAAATCTGGAATTTTCTTAACTTTGTGTGTATGGACATTAAGCACGCATATGTTACGCGTCGTTGCAGCCCAACGCTCGGTATAAGCCAGATAGCGGCCATCAGGTGACCAGATCAATGGAGGATCGATATATAAGTAGTCGGTAATTCTTTCACTTTTACCAGTTGCAATATCATATATGTAAATGGCAGGACGATCATCCCATGTAAGGCGTTTCCACCAATTTAGTTGTTTGAGAAATTTATCATATGCACCGGCATAGCGGCTCGACTGGCGCAATAATTTCTTATCTTCTTCATCGCTTTCTCTCGATAAATAAGCAATCTTTTTCCCATCACTTGAAACGGCTGGACGCCTGCCGAAGTTGATTATTTCTTTCCTCGCGCCTGTAACAATATCCACAAGGTATATATGCCAGTCGTCCGAGCTTACAACTATAGTCTTGTCATCGGGGGTCCATGAAGGCTTAGAGCGTGTGTCATAAAGAAAATCGGAAAATATTCTTTCAGATGTACTTTCCAAACTCCATAAGAATATACCGCGTTTGTTGACGCATGCTATTTGTCTGCCATCGTGAGAAAAAGACGGCAAAAAACAAGGGCCGGCATTTTTTATAATTGATAATTTGTCTTTCCTTAACAAGGCCAATTCTCGTGGCTCGCCTAAATCAGTAATGATGCAAAGGGCTCGCATGTTTCCATCTTTTATTGTATCATGGCTTAAAATAAATCCGTGTCCTATACGGAATACGTTTTCCATCCTTGTTGAAGGTAGAGGAATCCTCACAATCGCCTGCCCATCTTTTGTGCAATACTCTAAATTGCCGGTGATATCTGAGAAACCGGAATCCGCAATGGCTGATCCATTTACAGACAATAAAAGACACATTTGGATTACCCCCACAAAACGAAAAATTAAAATAAGAAATTTCATTTACCCCCCTTCATTGAAGAATATCCGGTAATGGAATGCTCAATGAATAGCATTAACAGTATTGATTATTGAAGTAACATATCCATAGCAATTTCGACCAAAAGGGGTCTGCCTTTGACCTTTGAAACTGGTAACAGCCCTCTTACCCCACATCGCATTCTGATATTGATTACATTAAATTCTAGCACATAATTGCAATAATGAAAATTGGAGAATACAGAAAGTTATGGATTGCCCTGACACTTATTACAAGGCAAGTTCCGTTCAGGAAAAATGATTTTTCTTCACAACAGCATCTGCCGAACGCAGGTAGACCGGAGCAAATGTTTGGGCATCAAGCAATTCATTTCGTCTATATTTTCCCACCCCTAAAACACCTAGGGATGATGCCCTGATATATTGCTGAGCTTTTGAAGCTATTCTAAAATTACTATTTCCGGAATTATTTATAATATCGGAATATTTGACAGCTCCATCACCGACAAATACAATTTCTTTATTATAATCGTATTCAATGTCGGAAGGATTTAAAACCCGGTCATCGTCTATCTGTTCCAGAAGGCCGTCTTTATTATACTGAAAGTGAGCTGTATAAACCTGTCCACGACCGGCGTCCATTACGGAACAGATTATTTTTGAACTATCTGCCGCGTTCAAAGCAAGAGCCGCAAGAGAAGAAATCCCTACGGCAGGTTTTTGAGTAGCCAGCATTAATCCCTTGAGCGTACTGGCTCCGATACGCAGCCCTGTAAATGATCCGGGACCCAGGGTACAGGCAAACAAATCAAATTCTGCAATTTTGATTTTTGTTTGCAGGCAGGCTTGTTCAATGGCCGGCAGAATAACCTCGGAATGATTTAAATCAACATTGATTAAAGCATCATATAAAATCACATCGTCGCGCAATACCGCAACCGCGGCGCTTTTGGAAGATGTGTCAAAAGCCAGAGTCAGCATAACTTACTTAAACACTTTCATAATGTCGTTGATAAACTTAATGTTCAGTCTGTCAATGTCTATGAATATCACGAAAAGCATCAGCATCAGCAAAATGACGAAACCTATCTGCTGAGACATTTCTTTGACTTTAACGCTTATTTCTCTTCTGGTTACAATTTCAATCAGGTAAAAGAATATATGTCCGCCGTCAAGAACCGGTATCGGAAAAAGATTGATTACCCCCAGATTAATGGAGAGGATGGCCATAAAAAGAATAAAAGGAATTATGCCCTCTTTTACCTGAGCGCCGGCAACCTGCGCGATAAATATGGGACCGCCCAGAGTTCTCGGCGAAATAGCGCCCTCTATCAGCTTAATCACGGATAAAACAGTCAGTTTGCTGATCTCCCATGTCTTGGACACCGAAGAAACAATTGCATCTCCAGGACCTTTTTTATCTATCGTGGTGCTTCCCGAAGGCATGATCCCGACAAGGTATGCGGGCACTTCTTCTCCAAAAATGTTCTTTGTTTTAGATAATCTCGGTTTAATGGTGAGATGTTTATTCTCCGAACCCCTGACAACGATAAAGTCTGCCTCATTTCCCTTATTTTCGGCCAACACCGGCCTTATATCTTCCCAGAAAACAATTTTCTTGCCGTTAATGGAAAGGACCTTATCTCCCTTGACCATTCCTGCTTCAAATGCCGCGGAGTCCTTCTGTATTTCACCGACTTCAGGATTTAAAGCGGGCAAGCCGTACATAAGAGCAATAATAAATATAAATATGGCCAGTAAAAAATTAAAAAAAGGACCTGCTGCAACGATCATCATTCTTTTCCAGACCGGTTGCTTAAAAAATGATCTTTTCTCATCTTCAGGCGGCAATTCTTCGTTACCCTGTTCGCCAAGAAGCTTGACAAATCCGCCTAAAGGAATCCAGGAAAGAACGTACTCCGTCTCCCCTATTTTCCTGCCGATGATTTTCGGCCCGAAACCTAGGGAAAATTTAAGAACGCCGACTCCCGCAAGCCTGGCTGCCAGAAAATGGCCGAATTCGTGGACAAAAATCAGAATGCCCAGCAAAACTATAAAAGCAATTAAAGTTGTCAATGCATTATCCTTTCAATCATTTTTTCAGTTTCTTGTCTGGCCCATGAATCAGCCTGCAAAATGTCATCCAGAGACGGATTTTTTATCACTTTATGACGAGAAAGAACTTTTTCTATGATCTTAGGCAGATCAACAAATCTGATTTTCTTTTTCATAAACGCGTGCACGGCTATTTCATCGGCGGCATTCATCACAACAGGAGCTGTACCGCCGCTGCTTGCCGCTTTATAAGCAATATCCAGACAGGGGAATTTCTTTATATCCGGTTTATAAAATTCCAGATTACCTGTTTTTACAAGATCCAGAGCCGGGAGATCATTAATGATCCTTTCCGGATAAGTCAATGCATAAGCAATAGGTATTTTCATATCCGGCACGCCCATTTGGGCCAAATATGCGCCATCAATAAATTCAACCATTGAATGAACTATGCTTTGCGGGTGAATTAAAACATCTATGGCGCTCATATCCACATTAAATAACCATTTGGCTTCAATCACTTCCAGCCCCTTATTCATCATGGAAGCCGAATCGATAGTTATTTTCTTCCCCATCTTCCAGTTGGGATGGCGCAATGTTTGATCAAGACTGACTTTCTTCAATTGTTCTTTGGTATAATTTAAAAACGGTCCGCCGGAAGCAGTCAAAATTATCCGCCGCAAATTTTCTCGTCTGCTTCCTTCCAGACACTGAAATATTGCGCTGTGCTCACTATCGACAGGGATAATTTTCACTCCTTTTTTACTTGCTCTTTTTGTTACTATCTCTCCGGCCATAACCATTGTTTCTTTATTCGCCAATGCAATATCATTGCCCGCTTCAATGGCCGCAAGTGTCGGCAATAAACCGGCAGCTCCCGATATAGCGGAAATTACAACGGATGACGGAAATGAAGCAATTTCTTTTAAGCCTTCTTCACCGTAAAATATTTTAACTTTACTTTTTGATGTTAAAGATTCTCTGAGTTTAAAAGCTTTATCCTTACTGCCTACAGCAACCAGTTTCGGCTGAAATTTTTCTATTTGCTTTTTGAGTAATTTGATATTTTCCCCGGCGGCAAGGGCCACGACTTGAAAACGATCAGGATTTTTCTCAATAACATTCAGCGCGCTGCATCCTATTGAACCTGTCGAACCTAAAATTGATATTTTCTTCATTTAATTAATCACAAATATCCGGTAGTAATAAACAAAAGGAACTATAAAAAGCAGGCAATCCAAACGGTCAAGGATTCCTCCGTGACCGGGCAGAATTGAACCAGCATCCTTTAGATGATAAGTTCTTTTAAGGGCGGATTCACAGATATCTCCCAGCTGCCCTATAATACTTCCGGCAAAGGCAATGGCCGCTATATGGACAAGCGGCACCTCTTTCAAAAAATAATGACCGAAAATCAGGCAGGCCATAGTGCTCCCCACAACCAATCCTGCCAGACCCTCCAACGTTTTATTGGGGCTGACCAAAGGAGACATTTTATGCCTGCCGAAATATTTACCGACATACAGCGCGGCGATATCCCCTATGAAGGCAAGGATCAAAACAAACATTATCCACAAAGCCCCTTTATCCATCATTCTCAGTGCAACGAAATAAGACATCAAAAAAGGTATATACATGATGCCGAATATTACTTTGGCAACCGATAAAGCATCAAAGTTTGATTCTTTGATCGACAGGATAAATAAAATAAAGACAATCAATACTGAAAAAGCCAGTATTGCGGTTAAATACTGATTATTTCCGCATAAGACAATCAGAGGAATCACTATTGCGAAGATCATACTTTCAATTTTTTCCGTTACAAAACCATCTCCGAAAACAATTTTATTATATTCCCAGAGTCCGCCCAGAGTAAATATAATAACCAGAGCTGCGAAGATTGTTTCAGAACAGAGTAAAATAACTATGACTAATACAGGCGCCAGGATTAAACCCGTTAACCATCTCTTGACAAGTGAATTCTCTATTATTGACATTAGCTCCAACCTTCAACTTCATTAATTTATTGTTCAGTTCGGACAATTTTTTTCTATCAGCTGTTCACTGGTTAGACCAAAACGCCTTTCTCGTTTCTGATAGCTGTCAATCGCTTTTAAAAGATCATCTTTTGTAAAATCGGGCCAAAGGACCTTCGTAAAATATAATTCTGTATAAGCCGTCTGCCAGAGCAGAAAATTACTGATGCGATACTCGCCGCTTGTGCGAATTAACAGATCGGGATCCGGCATGCCGGAAGTGTATAAATAACTGCTAAAAATTTCCTTATTAATATCATTAATGTTAATTTTACCTTCTTTATTATCCTTAATTATTTTTTTTACGGCAGAGATAATTTCATCTTTGCTTCCGTAACTTAAAGCGAGATTTAAAACCATCTTATCATTTTTTAACGTGGTTTCTTTTGCCTTCAGGAGTTTTTCCCTCACTGACGGATATAAGCGATCTGTTTCTCCGATTGTTGTGAGTCTGATCCCCTGTTTCTGTAATTCTTTTACTTCTTTAATTAAATATTCCTCCAGTAAAGACATCAAAGCCTGAACTTCTTTAGCCGGACGTTCCCAGTTTTCACTAGAAAACGCGAATAACGTAAGATATTTTACGCCAATTTCACGGCATGCGCGCACTACAGTTCTTACGGCCTGAGCGCCTTTCTTATGTCCCCTTATTCTGCCGATAGTGTGTTTCTGCGCCCAACGGCCATTACCATCCATAATTATGGCTATATGTTGAGGTAAATTATTAAAGTCAATTTTAACCAATTGCAAACTCCAGATTTATTATTACTCTAATTGACAAAGCAATTTTTTTCAACAGACAATCTTATGAACAATATATCCCAAAATCTATTAACCGGTAAAGCGATCCTCTTTTAGCAAATATCCCAAAAACAAATGGGGAGTTCCCTGACTCCCCATTTGTAAATTTATGTAAAGTCCGGCTTAAACTTCCATTATTTCTTTTTCTTTTGCCAAAAGTACTTTATCTATTTTTTCAATATTCTGATCAGTCAGTTTTTGAACTTCTTCCTGAGCGGTAAAAAGTTCATCTTCAGATATTTTATTATTCTTTTTCAGGCCTTTTAATTCTTCGTTAGCGTCTCTACGCGCATTACGTAACTTTACCTTTCCCTCTTCCGCCATTTTCTTCACATTCTTGGCAATTTCTTTACGCCGTTCTTCAGTTAATTGAGGTATGGAAAGACGAACTGCTTTTCCGTCGTTTGACGGATTTAAACCTAAATCCGACTTCTGGATAGCCTTCTCAATTGCTCCTATTACTGAAGCATCCCAGGGAACAATAAGAATTTGACGTCCTTCCGGTATGGAAATATTAGCTACCTGAGCAATGGGAGTAGGAACATCATAATAATCAACTTTAATCCCGTCTAATAATGAAATTGACGCTCTACCAGTTCTTACTCTGCTGAAAGATTTGCTTAAATTTAAAATCGTTTTTTCCATTTCTTCCTTAAATTTCTTAAAAACAACTTCTTTCATATCATTCTCCTACGTAAGTACCGATTTTTTGACCACAAATTGCTCTACGAATATTACCTTTTTTTTGCAGATTGAAAATAATAATCGGCAATAAATTGTCACGACAAAGCGATATTGCTGTTGCATCCATTACTTTAAGGTTTTTTGTTAAAACGTCAATATAACTTATTTTTTTAAACATTACGGCTGTTTTGTCTTTTACCGGGTCGGCATTGTAAACACCATCCACCTTTGTTGCTTTCATGATTACATCGGCCTTCATTTCCACCGCTCTGAGCGCCGCTGCCGTATCCGTTGAGAAATAAGGGTTTCCCGTACCACCGGCAAAAACAACAATTCTTCCCTTCTCCAAATGACGAACAGCCTTACGCTGAATAAACGGCTCGGCTATTTCTCTCATTTCTATTGAAGACTGAACACGCGTAGGCAGACCTCGTTTCTCCAGCGCGCTCTGAAGAGCCAGACTGTTGATGACGGTTGCGAGCATTCCCATATAATCTGCGGTTGTCCTATCCATTCCCCTGGCGCTGGCTTCTATGCCGCGGAAAATATTGCCGCCGCCTATGACAATACCCAACTGAATGTGAAGCCCTGCAAGAGATTTTATTTCATCGGCAATGTAATTGGCCACGTCAGGATCTACGCCGGAAGACTGTTTTCCCAAAAGCGCTTCACCGCTGATCTTTAAAAGAATTCTTTTATAAGAAACCTTCTTTTTTGCACTCATTATTGCTTTATTTCCTCGCCAAGCTGGAAACGGGCAAAACGGCGGATAATTATATTTTCTCCTGTTTTCGCAATCATATTGCTGACCAGTGTTCCTACAGTTATATCCTGATTCTTAACAAATTTTTGTTCGGTCAGGCAAATATCTTCGAAATACTTTTTCAGTTTCCCTTCGATAATCTTATCCCAGATCTTTTCCGGTTTCTTTTCTTCCCGTAATTGACTGCGGTATATTTCCTTCTCTCTCTCCAACGTAACTTCCGGAACTTCTTCCGGACGAACACATAATGGATTGGATGCGGCAATGTGCATGGCAATATCCCTGGCCATCGTCTTAAAATCGTCCGTCTTAGCCACAAAATCAGTTTCACAATTTATTTCCACCATTACACCTATCCTGCCGCCCATATGAATGTATGAAGCTACCGTGCCATCTTTGGCAGCCTTTGATGATCTCTTTGTTGCCGCGGAGAGTCCTTTCTTTCTTAAGAAATCAATTGCTTTTTCAAAATCACCATCCACCGCTGCAAGAGCTGCTTTGCAATCCATCATGCCTGCACCGGTTTTCGTTCTCAATTCTTTAACCATTGCTGAAGATATTTCCAATTTAATTTTCCTCCCTTAATACTTTAATAAATCCAAGACAGCAGAAAGTTACTTAAATGCTTTTTATGCATTTATTCCGACTTCTCAATGCTATCATCCATTTCCACACTTTCAGGAACATCCGCCTCCACGGGCTTTACTTCCATAACCGGCTCAGTCTCTTTATTCGATTCCGCCGTCAATTTTTCTTCAAAGCGTTTTTTACCTTCCAGAACCGCATCGGCAAATTTGGAAGTGAATAATTTGATTGCTCTGATGGCATCATCATTGCCAGGTATGACAAAATCTATATTGTCGGGGTCGCAATTCGTATCAACTATGGCTGTCAGGGGAATTCTTAATTTTTTGGCTTCATTAACCGCTATGTGTTCCCTGCTGGGATCAACAATAAATACAGCCGCCGGTGTGGATTTCATATTTTTAATTCCGCCTAAAACATTTTCCAGTTTCTGCTTTTCTTTTTGCATTTTGGTTATTTCTTTTTTCGGAAATGCATTAATGGATTCGTCGTTAAACATATCCGTTAAAGAGTTTAAACGGTCTATGCTTTTTTTAATGGTAACGAAATTAGTCAACATGCCGCCGAGCCAGCGCTGATTGACGTAAGGCATGCCGCACCGCATGGCTTCTTCTTTAATGGCTTCCTGTGATTGCTTCTTCGTTCCGACAAAAAGAATCTCTTTGCCTTCACTTACAGTATCAACAACAAAGTTATAAGCTGACTGAAACAGACCGACTGTTTGCTGTAAGTCAATGATGTAGATATTGTTTCTCGCCCCGAAAATATACGGTTTCATTTTGGGGTTCCATTTGTTTGTCTGATGCCCGAAATGGACACCGGCTTCCAGTAAAAGTTTCATTGAAATTGCTGACATATTTTTCTCCTTATTTGTTTTTTTCCTCCATCCTCATCAACTTACACGGCAAACTTGAAATTCAAGCAACATACCGGCAATCCGAGGATGTGTGAATTTATCTGGCGGGAATTAGCATAAACAAACCAAATAATCAAGTTTAAATAACTGTACGAATTGCCTCAAATAAAATGTTACCGAAGGAGTAGCTAAAAAAGGAACGATGCCTCATAAATCGATGTTACCGAAGAAAGATTCGGGAACGGAGGTATAAGCATGAGTCCAAAGTCCA
>Ga0153915_10000184_pt1 | contig 56797 bp, 53 predicted proteins | sample Opewatmetagenome_2_FD_107003 | JGI IMG/M metagenome (GOLD analysis project Ga0153915, IMG submission 107003) | Freshwater wetland microbial communities from Ohio, USA - Open water 3 Core 3 Depth 3 metaG | ecosystem: Environmental > Aquatic > Freshwater > Wetlands | place: USA: Ohio, Lake Erie...
AAAAAATTAGAAAATATTGACTGATGTCGGCAGGGTATGTTATTTAATCTCTCGGCAGTTTTCAGTAGACAACAAGGTGCTTTCTTCCTCCGGAATCACCTGCCGACTTCAGCGGATTCTCCATATCGAACTGTCTTGTGCTGTATATGTGTCGCGAGCATACAAAATTAAATAACCATTTGCCGGAGGAGTCACAGTCAGAATACCCGTAAAATTTTGTGTTGTGCTGGTTATAGTTGTAGTACCAAATGAAATGCTCTTGGATGCGGGTAAATTTCCACCAATTGCCTGGAAGTTGGCGTTCATTTCACTTGCGCTTATTGTAGTGCCGGATGTAAAAGTATATGGTACAGAAAAACTGCTGCTCGATGCAATAACAACCACAGATATGAAGGTTACAAACAATATTGCTATTAAAATCCCGATAGCTGTTTTCTTATTCAGTTTTTTCATATTTAATATCTCCATTTATAATATTTAATTGGTTGATTTCTTAAGAACCCCATTTGGCGCTGTCCCAGGTGGAACTGTTCCATGTACCGGTTGTGGTTGTATTGGAAGAACCGCCGGAACTGCCGCTGTCGCTACTGCTGCTGCACGCTGTGAGAATCAAAATACACATAATAACCGTAAGCAACCTGAAAATAAATTTACGTGTCATCGTTTCCTCCTTTAAGGTATTTAAACCTTTAAAAATTCCTCTTCTTAATATTTTCTATCCTTTCCTTTGTCCTTTCAATTAAGCAATTTAAACGCGCGCCTTCATTCGTTTCGGGATTACAGGTATTCTCTTTGTTTCCAGTCCAAGTCTTTTGCGAAAATTTTAAACTGAATTTAGTTACATTATTTCCTTTTGACATTGTGTCGTCATATAGGTTTTTCATTTCCTTTTCAGCGCTGGCAAGTTCCTGTTTCAGCTTTTGTATCTCTTCCGGTGATAATGAAGGCGATTCTTCTTTGGGGATGCAATATCCCCTACGTCGAACTTCATCCAGAGTTTTACACACTTTCAGATCACAGGCTTTTTGTGCGTCAGCACATCCTTGGTTATTCTTTTGAATCATAAAATATGAAAGGGCACGATTATTATAAGCATTACCATTATTCGGGTCCTGTTTAATGACTTCAGTGAAGTCTGCAATTGCCTCCTGATATTTTCTTTCCTTATTGTAATGATTCCCACGATTCAAATAAGATTGAACATCTTTCGGCACAACGGTTTCATACTCTTTATCTTCATAATTAATATTGCTTACTAAATCTTTATATTGATCATCATTAATAAATTTCTCCAGATAGAGTCTTTTTGCAAAGTCATAACTTGTTCCACATTCTACGCCGCCGCCGTAATTAACAAATTTACCGGAGTGTCCAGGATCGCTTACCCTGGCACCCATCAGACATGGAAAATCAGTAGATGAACAGGCCGCCACATAACCGCATTCTTTCTGTTTATTCTTAAACAATCCCATAAATACTGTTTGAATACCTGCATTATCAAAAATTGCTCTTCCGTATCCATTTTCACAGTTACCGGAAGCACAACCATAATTCACTTTCATGCAAAGACGTTCTATATAGGGCACATTGATTTTTGAGTGTCCCATGTCCGTTTTTACAATATAATCATGAACCTTTTCTGTTCCGGTTTTTAAAACTTCATTCGTATTTCTGTTTATGCAGGAGTATTTCATGGTTGCTTCATATGGAACCCTTAAATATGTTTTAGAATAGGTATAGGTCGGTCCGAGCACATTGGTTGTTCCGGATTGAGTATTTTCCTGAAGGTCTCCTATTTCAATGTCCGTTGCATCTTTAAGAACGGTTTTTGCTATAGCCAGATCACCCTTTTCCTGAAACTCCTTCTCAATCAGATATTTTATTCCTGACTTGGAAGGCGGAAATTTCTTTGCGCCGGATTCGGATGCACTAGAACAACCGGGTATGCTTAATAAAAATATAAGACTTAAAATAATTGTATAAAATTTTCTAATCATCGCGTTCTCCTTTCGAATTATAGATTTTTATCTTTTCAGGAAGCGTTTTTAACCGGTCTTGCAATATTCAACTTCAATTTTCCGCGTGAAAAAGTTTCTGGTTATTATCCAGTCCGGATTCAAGGTGAATATGTCATGGACAACCTGGCTCCCTAAATATACCCATCCAGGCGGAATAAATATAAACGGGAGAGCTATGATCTTCCGTCCTTTTGTTTTGACTCGACAGGACATGTGATTGTCCTGGATTATTTTTGTCAGTAAAAAACAGTATTTCATCAATTCCCAAAGTCCGGATATTTTCACTATTAGGAATGATTCCCTGTTCTTGATTTTATCTTTAATTACTTCTTCGGATGGATAATCAAGTTCGATCATACGCAGTCCCCATGTTTATGAATAATTTTTCAAATATTGTTTTGGCGTAGATATTTAGTAAATTACATCTATCACACAGAACATGTCAAGAAAATTCTATGTATTGGATTGTTTTTATCCCCTTCATTTTCTGACAACATATAAATAAATCTAGGAGATAAAAAATGAACGTCAAACAAATGATAGGTATGCGTATTGCTGAATTAAGGAACTCAAAGGGGTTTACTCAGGAGCAGCTCGCCGGAAAAATGGAAATCAGCTCAAAATATCTCAGCAGCATCGAGCGCGGTAAGGAAAATCCGACACTGGATACGTTCATTAAACTATCTGAATCTCTGGGTGTCAATATTGAAGATATTTTCCGTTTTATACAAATTGAAGATTCCGCAAAAAGAAAGTCTTTGGTTACATCTCTCGTTAATAAAGCTGATGCGGATCAGTTAAAGCTTGTCTATAAGATTCTGTCGGCGGTTATTCGTTAGACTTTGGTTGATATAAAATATTTATGGAGCTTAATTAATACATTAACACCACGCAATCCAGACCACACTTCCGTTATAAGATTAACACGATAACGATTTACAAGGTGTTAAGCTGGAGGATAAATACCAGATTAACACGCCTAAACACCTGTTGGAAAGAACTATTATAAAATGAAGACTACAAATATTTTTACTCAAACCCATTACTATTGAAACAACTTTTTCACTCTATCTCCCGATTCTCTTTCTTCTGTTTGTTGTTTGAGTCTTTCCATATCACTTTTAATCTTTATTACTTCAGGATTGACATACCATATTTGGGGATATGTATTATTTATCTGTGCTTCATTATGAATAATAATGTTATTATCAACATACATAAAATGTTCCCCATGTTCCGTACGTGCTCCATCCATTTGCGTTTCTGAATACATCTTTCCATTTGGGTATTTGTTTTTTAATTGATCAATAACTTTCTTAGTATCCGCAACATCATAATGCACACTGACAGCCATTAATTTTTCATCTATAAAATAAAATCTAAATATGTTTTTGTCATCGTTAATCATCCGACTCAAACCACATTTAGCCAATAATGTATTCGGGTCATACACACCATAGCGTATATAATCTTTATCGGAGAATTCACCATATTTCAACTCTTCCATACCATTCTTAACAAGTAAATCATTTACCTCATTTACGCCCATTCCCCATGCCAAAAATTTCCATCCACCTTTTACGTTAACCCTAAATGACGATGATATATCTGTGCCTGGAGATGTTTCCTTGTTTTTATAAACATCAATGAGAACTAATACAATAAAAATCATAGTAATAACGGTAATAAAGATTTTCAGATCTTTTTTCACTTTATTTCCATCGGTTGTTGTATATCTACTGGTATCGTCAGCGGAGTAGTCGCTTTTTCCAGCATCTTCTTGGGAATTATTTGTTTTTGTATCATAACGAATTTTTATATAAAGATCTCCATTTTCCCCACCATTTAATCCAGGATGTCCTTTCCCCAAAATTCTTAATACTCCTCCTGATTTGATTCCTGATGGGATATTTATGGTTATTTTATCTACTTCATTATTCTCCTTATGAAGGAGAATTGTTTTCTCTGTTCCCTCTAAGGATTCTTTCTCCGTAATAACTAAGGCGTGATTAATATCCTGTCCTTTTTGACTTTGAGTTGTTTCTTCTTTAGGTTTCCTTTCTATAGGATTACCGCAGTTTTCACAGAATTTTGAACCCTCCTCAATTTCTTTTCCACATTGTGAACAAAACATTTTCAATTCCCCTTTAAGAAGATTAAAATAACTATTAATAGAAATGATTGAACTAATGAAAAGAATATATTTTTTTAAAATATCAAAATAATATTGATTTGCAAGACAAAAAAATCCCTCTTGTTTATTATAAGTTGAAAGCAAACACGCTTGGCAAAAATAAGGATTTATTTCTTAGAGGAAGTCATCTTTATTTTTTTTATCATCACTTTTCCACCTTAACACCACACAGACTACAAATACATATTATCCAGATAACAATTTACAAGGTGTCAAGCTAGAGGATAAACACGCCTAAATAATTGATGAGAGGAATATTGGATGTAATGATATTATCGATGAACCTTAATATGTTGTGGCAAGATCATACAGAACTTCCACAAGTAGCTCTAGGAGAGTGTATAAAAAACAAAAGCATGAAATGACCGCACGTCAATAGAGCAGTTTCTTTGGAACACTGCCTCCGTTTTCGGCAAGCTTCTGCAGAAATGTCTTGTGTAACCATGTATTCATATTGGACGAATTATCCATATTCTCTGATGGACAACCAAGTTCAACCGCAAGTTCTTTTCGTTTTGCAAAGCGGCTATCAAGACTCAACAGTTTCATTATATCCACAATAGAAATTTTCCAATTTAACTTTTTTCCTTGTGAGGCTTCAAGTTTCTCTAACTGCTTTATTACCTCAACCACGGTAATCGATGTCAGAGCAGGTGGTACGGCTGGTTTAGCTTGGAATGTAGGTGGCACTTTAATTATTGGAAAATAATCATTTTTCTTATCTTGTTCTCGTTTAAAATTCTTATATATAGGATGTAGAATAGTACCAGAAATAATTATTATGGAATATAATAAAAAGACTAATAATAATATTTCAGCAATAGCATTTTTAACTTTGTCAGTCATTTTTAAAATTTTTTATTAACAGGATTAAGTATTTCTTCACAAGTTGTATTTGAGTTTTGTTAATTAAGCTCAAACTCACATTTCAACATACCATTTTTTACGAAACATAAACAATCATTTTAGTTTTACATTCGGATTGAAATATAGATTATCTTCATTTCTACTCATCCTTGGCCAATAAAAGAAATATTCCCCCTAAAATCACAATCCCTATCCATTCAACAATCAACGCCATTGAGTGAATTCCGCAACCGTAATAATAATTTTTAAACTCGTAGAAGAAATGATAACCGCATTCTCCTATTACACCAAAAGGTAGATAAAGGAATGTAGCAAACATAGCTATTGCCATTACTGACAATATTATCCTTTGTTTTTTATTGATCATCGAGGCTCCTTTTCCTTCTGTTTTTTTTCTCCTGTCTTGCAAAGATGCATCAATTGTTGGATGTTTTATAAAAAAACCTGAAAGAATAAATACGTCGCCCAGGTTACTTAATATTTTGAAAATAAGTAAATAATGTATCTTTCCGTTACCGGACGAGGAGAAATTCCATAATAAAGAAAAAACAGTTAATGATGCGCCTAAAATGAAAATCCAGCGTTTGGGATATGATATTGCTAGTACTGTAAAAACAATATAAAGCACAACTATAGTAACATATAGTAATTGCAAACCAGTCTTTTGATGTTCACCTAAAATCTTAATTATTTCATAAGCGCTATATATCCCATCACTTTTGTCAAATAAGTTAGTTACCTCAAAACCGGGAACGAAATACAATGTAATGTTGATTAGACAACCAAGAATGAAAATTGTCCTTAATATTTGAAATTTGGAAACTTCGCTATTTTTAATATTTTCCATAATTTTCTTCCTTATTTAAAATTTTTAATGAAATATTCTTTATTGGGCTTAAGATTATTCTTATCATTAACCCTCCAAAAATCAAATAAATTTCCATTACAAACCCCCAGTCTATATATATTTATAAATGATAATGATTATCAAATCATTATTTCACCACAGATACATCGCAAACCCCACATCCCTTATCCGATAACAACCCCTTACACCTCTTTAAAAAAACGGAGGAAACACACATGGAATCAATACAAGTTTTCATTATAATCCGCCACATCTATATACATTAATTTACGTAGAAACAAATTACCAAGAAAGGAGGAATATTTTCAAGTTATTTTCAGTAACAGTACAGTAATCATTCAATCAAAAACAATTCAGAAAGGAGGAAACAATTAATGTTAAACCAAACAGTTATTACAGGAAATCTCGGCGAAGATCCTCGGGATTTCTTTACCAGTGAAGGAAATCAGGTTACGTCTTTTAATTTAGCTTTTCAGTCAGGCAAAAAGAAAACCTGCTGGATAAAAGTGGTCTGCTTCAAAAAATTAGCCGAATTAGCGTCCAAATATCTCCATAAAGGAGCGAGGATCGCAATCGCCGGAACTCTGGACCAGGAAAAATGGACAGATAAAGAAGGCATCAATCATACCACTTTTCAGATTCTGGGCAATTCCATTGAATTCATTAAGACTGATGGGCGGGGATTTAAAGAAGGAGATACGACGCCGGAAACAATCAATGACGATGTTCCGTTTTAACAGCAGGAGGTATGGATGAAAGAAAAAACAATACGGATAATCATCATGATTATAACGGCAATTGCTGACATCATACTTTCCTCAAAAGACAATAAAGATAAAGGAGGCAAGAAATAATGACAACTGATCAGGCTATCAAACGAAGCGAAAAATCGCAGAACCTTAAAGTGCTCCATTTGGAAAACTCACCCTGGTATTATGTAGAAAGTGAAGAAGGAAAAATCTGTTACAAGGTTGGTTATGAAAGTGAGACGGAATACATTTGCAACTGCGGGGATTTTGCCAGAGGTTATAAGAGCGACCGCAGCTTCAAATGCAAGCATATACTTGCTGTGATGAATTCGGTAACAGACGGCGATTCGGAGAATGTCCGTTATCTGGAAAGATGGCGTCCAAAGCTGGACGAGAAATTCATCATGAAGATCGATGATAAAGATTTCGTTCTCTATGCGGGATTGCTCGATGTTGCGCATCAAAAGAATCTCAGCTCTGTTGACGTGGAGCTAATTCAAACACCTTCAGAGGAAAATAAATTTACGGCGATCTGTAAAGCTACGGTAAAGACAGTTGACGGAAAAACATTTACTGATATTGGAGATGCTAATCCTGCCAACTGTAATTACAAAATTGTGAAACACATAATAAGACTCAGTGCCACCCGTGCAAAGGCTCGTGCATTTCGTGATATGGATAATATTGGAATGACATCTCTGGAGGAACTCGGTGACCTGAGTGAAGTAATCGGAGCGAATGAAAACAAAAAAGCTCCGCAGGCTGCAAAGAACAATGTAAAACCTTTTGTCAAATTCAAGGAAGCGGAACCGGCAGCTGTGGTAAATGCAAATACTGAAACTAAGGAAGAACCTTCAGCTACTGACACCAATGCTGCTGCTGAAGCAAAGCCTAAGAAAACAAAAACAGCTAAACCGGGCAATGGCAATGGAAGTGATAAACAGGAAAAGGTTCCCCTGATAAGCGAAGCCCAGCGGTCTGCGATGTTCAATCTCTCCAGAAGACGTGGATTCTCCATCGAAGATATTGAAACCAAAGTCAAAGAAAAATATGGAGTGCCTGTGGAAGAGTTAACTTCCATCAACGCCGGAGAATTTATCCGATCACTTCAGCAAGCTTCTTAGTAGCAGACCGAATTAAACACAATTTAACAATTAGCGCATCTGTGCAATCAGGGACAGGACAGTAACAAATTATATTTGTATATCTATTATTATATCTATTGTCCTGTCCCTTTTCCATATACGCAGACTCCTGCGCTTTTTAGAATCGAGGTGAAAATATGGATTTAAAGGAATTAAGAAAAGCGGAGCATCTTTCCGCATCAGCGATAGGGGATTATTTAGATTGTTCGCTGCTCTATCGGTTCGGACGCATAGACAAAATACAGTCGGAATTCAAAGCAGACGCATTGGAGTTCGGGAGCGCCATTCATCTGGCGTTAGCTGATTTTCATACAGCAAAAATGAGAGGCAAATATATGTCTGTCAAGCAGCTCCATGAATGTTTTGCCGCTCACTGGAAAAAGCTTACAGACGTGAGGGATGATATTAAATATGCGGAAGGCAATAACCCTGAAATCCTTCTTTTACAGGGGAAGGAACTACTCACCCAATATTATAATAAGGCTCCATGGAAGGATTTTGAATGTATAGCAATAGAAGAACCTTTCAGATTTAATATTGAAGGTTGCCCCTTACCTGTCATTGGCGGTATTGATTTGATTGAACGAGATAAATCCGCCACCATAATCATCACTGATTTCAAGACTTCCGCAAGAGCATATTCCAATGATGAGGTGAACAAGAATTTTCAGCTGACTCTTTATGAGATGGCGTTAAAAGCAAACGGATATGAAGATTCAGATATTCTGCTCCGTTTTGATTGTCTCATAAAGACCAAGCAGCCACGCTTTGAAAGCTTTTACACAACTAGGGACATCACCGATGAAATCAGGGCAAGAAGAAAAATCATCGAAGTGGCAAGAGGAATTTCCTCTGGGATATTTATCCCCAATGACAGTCCTCAAAACTGGAAATGCAAGGGTTGCTCATTCAAGAAAAACTGCGATGAGTGGTTTATGGAGGCGGCATGAACGAAACAATTATTTCCGAAGCACAGGATTATCTTACCGTGGAAAAAGATGAAGGCTATAAACGCATAGTGGACATTTTGAATCTTTTGCAGAACCACAGCATAAACGAAGTTATCCTGTTTTTAAAAGATTATCTCAAAGGAAAGGAACAAGCATTAAGAAACCTGATCCTGATAGATAAAACCCACCGGAGAATAGACCAATACGTCAGCGCTATGTTCCGCATAACAATGGCCATTAAAACATTGGAGGAAGGAGAGGAGGTGAAAATAATTGAAATCCCTAAATCGCGAGCAAAGGAATGCGGCAGGTTTCGTCAACGGAATAGCTGCGGTAATCACAGGACCGGGAGCGGGAAAAACAGAAGTCATGATGCAGCGGATAGGTCTGCTCGTAACCCATCACAACGTGCCGCCTGAAAGTATCCTTGGATTAACATTTACCCGTAACGCCGCTGAAGAGATGAGGCAAAGACTTGTTCCCGTATTAAAAGAACTGGCATCAAGGGTAACATTGAGCACCATCCATTCTTTCGCTCATTATCTTTTAAGAAATGAGGGGAAGCTCTTTGAAATTATTTCCGGCAAAGACCAGTTGTCCTTCATTAAGAATCTGATGAAACACAAAAGGCTGAAGGATTTATCAGTTGGTTCGGTCTTGAGAGAAATCAGTCTGGCTAAAAACAATCTGATTTCAGTCGAGGAATTCAGATGCCTCTATGAAGCTGATAGAAATATGCTCAAGGTGGCGGATATTTATGAAGCATACGACAGGGAAAAAACTAAAAAGTATCTGCTGGATTTTGACGATTTACTGCTGGAAACATATCTGCTGCTGTCCACCAACAACAATATCCGAAATAAATACGCGGATCGTTACCAGCATCTTCTGGTGGATGAATTTCAGGACACCAATCCGGTGCAGCTGGAAATTATCAAATGCCTGATTGATGAGAAAGACAACAGTGAAAAAAGCTTATGGTGTGCGGGAGACGATTGGCAATCGATTTTTAGTTTTGCTGGGGCTTCAGTGGGAAACATTCTCAACTTCCAGAGCACTTTCCGTAAATCCAAAATATTTATCCTGAATGTCAATTACCGCAGCACTCCGCAGATACTTTCCGCCTGCCAAAACCTGATTCAGCATAACATCAGGAAGATTGAAAAGACGTTAAAGACAAATAACGCCGGTGGAGATGAAGTCATTGTTCTGGAATCATCTTCGGAGGAAGGAGAAGCTCTGAACCTTGTCAATGAAGTAAGGGAAATGGTCGAGCAGAGAGGTTATGAGTATAAGGACATTGCTGTGCTCTACCGAGCTAACTTTCAAAGCAGAGTTGTGGAAGAAAACTTTGCCCAGATGAAGATACCTTATCACATTGAAAACGGGTTGAACTTTTATCAGAGGTCGGAAGTCAGATACCTGTTGGATTACTTAAGATTGATTGAAAGTCCTGATTCCGAAGAAGGAGATGAAGCTCTTAAATCAATATTGAATGTCCCTAACCGCTATATCAGCAGGAAATTCGTTCAGGAATTGGTTGAATTCTCAAGCAGGAAAAATGTCCATCTCTTTGAGGGATTGAAGTCCATGCCTGTCGATCTTCCGTATATCAGGAAAAACATCAGGGATTTTATAAATTTCATCAATCCTCTGGCTGATTTCGCTCCGAACCTAGAACCTTCAGAAGTGATTCAGACTCTCAGAAGTGAACTGGATTACGACAGATTCATAACGGATGAAGATATCCCGACACCTGACGATGTGAAAATTGCCAACCTGAATCAGTTGCAGCTTTCAGCAGCAAGATACTCCAGCATCAAGGCTTTTCTGGAATACACAGACAGCTTTGACGAGCAGATGAGCAACGACAAGGAAGGAGTAGCTTTAATGACAATCCATAAGTCAAAAGGTCTGGAATTTAAAATTGTATTTGTCATAGGACTTGTCGAGGGAATTACTCCTACCAAGAAAGGTGATCTGGAGGAGGAACGCAGAATAGTCTTTGTGGGAATATCAAGGGCAATGAAAATCCTCTATATCAGCTACTCGCATACCTATCTGGGACAAGCCGCCAAGAAATCAATATTTATAGACGAGATACTGGGAACAACTCAGGCCGCAGAGGCCTCTTAACCATTCCATACGTTTCTCCACAGTGAGAACGTTAAACATATAATTCATTATCAGGGGAAGGCATAAACACCTTCCCTTTCTTGTTTATGAAAGGACAAGGGGAAATAAATAAAGAGTCAATAAATTTATAAAACAAACCAACAACAAATACTTAAAAAGGAGAATATTTATGTTTGAAATTTTGCATTTCAGAGGAGCGGACAAGATTATCAAAGAGAAGAAGATGGCCAACGGAATTAAACAATTAATGGAATATTTGCAGGATTGTTTATACGGCACCCGCCACAAAGGCGAACTCATGCGTCAGGCCTTAAAAGAAATGGATTGGCGGCAGGAAGGTGATCTGAACATTTTGGAAGGCCGCAGATACTTTTTCAAAGGTTTCAAAAACCGCGTTGCATTAGATGGTTCATTTTCAAGTTACGAATATATCCAAAATGCTTTGCTGAAACTACAGGTCGGTTTCGACAAGAAAAAGATTGATATGGGAGTGGTTATGGTCACTTCACAGCGAAGCGAAAAGAGCAAACTGGGGAGCACAAAGAGTCTGGTAGCTCAGGAAATAGAAATGCTTCATCCCACAATTAATCTTCCCGTCACAATCGTGTTGTTTGATCTGGGACGACCGGGAGAGATTTATGAAGAAAAGAAACCGGAGAAGGAAAAAGCTTTACCGGAGAAAGCTGACGCTGATCCGAAATTGATTGAAAAATACCTTCACGGCGAAGGTCCGAAGAAAAAAGCAGGCAAAAAGAAGGAACCTGTGACTAAACCCAAGTCCAAGCTTCATCTGGTCAAGAATGAACCTCCCCAAACAGCAGTCAATCAATAATCTCACAAAAAGCAATCAGTAACCGCTCGGGAGCCTCCCGTCCGCTTCATGGATAAGCACCCTGTAGAGTCGTCAGGGGAAATATAATGTGTCAGGTGGTGAAAGACACATCTCCCAATACAATTAACCAATACATTTTGAATCATGGAGGTTTGATAAATGGCCTATACGCCGGAGTTATCAATGGAATCTTCCCGGATATTGAGAAGAATAGCATGGTCGCTGGAGAAACCGATGACGCAAACCATGGAAATTGTCGTTAAAAATATAACCATGTCCATTGACCGCAAAAAAGTATGCTCTAAATGCAGGGATAATTCTATCTGTCAGGAATGTATATTCAGCGCACATAACCATAAAGTCAGTAACAAGGAGGTATTATGTCCATTAAAATTGTAATGGAATTTCTGGGAATAGCCGGATCATTGATCATATGCGCCAGCGTTATTCCCCAGGTTATCAAAACGTACAAAACCAAGAGTGCGAGAGACCTGAGCATCACCTATCTCACTACCCTGATGGTGGGTATTGTCCTGCTGACGGTTTATTCAATCTACATTAGGGATATGGTGTTCATCTTCTGCAATACCACATCACTTTTATCCGTAGTCATACTGATAGGTCTCTGGAGAAGATATCATTACAGCGGCCTGGCAAAAATCAGAAATCACGCTCTATTGCAAGGAAAGGAGGCAAAATTATGTCACAGGCAATGACTCTCTCAGAGGTCATGGAAAGAGTAGAAAATATGTCCAGAAACCATACGGACATGAATATAAAAACAAAAGAGATATCATTTGATAATCTCGACACCATTAAAATCGGGAGCGAATCCCATTCATTGAAACCTATTGCGCAGCAGTCCATTTGCAAACAGACTGGGGATTCCAATTCAATATTTGAGAAAGTGTCCTGAGTATATTCAGTCTGTCAATCGCAATCACTGGATCAAGTATGAAAAGAACGAAGAACTGTTCTTCCGGTTTGACGGTAACCGGGTAAGAGCGATATTTACTCCCCGTTATATCCCGACCGATAACATGGAAGTGCTGAGAAAACTGGAGTCTCTTAGTTATCCGCTTGATACCAAGGTTCAATGCAATCTGGACAATGAGTTCATGTCTTTGAGCATTCCTGACGGGAAACAGACTTTCAATATTTACAATGAAAGGATCACTCCGGGAATATCGGTGAGCAATTCGGAAGTGGGTCTGGCATCCCTTTCCGTGGCTGCTTTTCTCTTACGCCTTGTCTGTACGAACGGAATGATTTCCAAAACGCAGGTGTCCGCTTCATACAGGCACATATCCGCCAAGATACTTTCATCTCTCCCGGAAGTCTTGAAGAATGTTTCCGAGGAACTGAGCAACCAGAAAGAACAGATCAAGATTTCTCTGGAGAGCAAAGTGACCAATCCGGAAAGCACCATAAACAATTTCAATAATCAGTTCCTATTAAATAAGACGGAAAAAGAAGCGGTTGAGTGGGCGATGCCTTTGGAATACGGTTTTACGATGTTCAGTATCGTCAATGTTTATACAAAGGCTGCTCAATACAAAGCACTTCCGGCAGAGAGCAGCTTCAGACTGGAGAAAGTGGGCGGGACCATTTTGGGTATGGTAAAACATACTGTAAATTAAGTGGAAGGTCAGCATGGGGATCGGGAGGTTTCTGTGCTGACTTTTTTGTGGGAAAAATTAATTAAAACGTAATTTTTAGATCATGCATATTTTCTTGAAAATATTGGTTTCTCATATTATAATAATCGTGTTTAATTATTGATACAAAACGTTATAGTAATGTTATTTGTCGCATATGACATTTAATGTATCTGGGGCACATTCTCCATTATAACTCCAGCAATCTATACGTCCTTCTGTACATAACCAATCAGTAAGAATTAATTTCTGACCATCAAATACACTAACTTTGAAATTATTATCAATATTATCGATTTGTACCAGATAGGGGATCAACCTATCATACATAGTTTTATAGTTTTCCTTTAAAAGATCTTTATATTCATTCTCTTGAATATATTTAGATCGATCTTGAGAATATTTAACTAAAAGAAGATCGTTCGCTGTCAAAACGGCTGTTCCAAGAGGTTGATATTTTTCATCAACGTTTAACCTCATAAAGCTGCACGAATATATTAAAACACTCAATAAAAGGAGGATTGTAATTTTTAGATATATTTTCATATTAACTCCAGTATGTTCTTATTTCGGTTTCTTGATCGATACCAGTATCAAGATTCCAATTTGGAATAATATTGATGATATTCTCTGTCGAAAAAAATGAACGATCTATTTTTGACCATATAGCCACTAGATTTTTTACAGCATACTCAAATCCATCTTTCTGAAATGATCCTATTAATCCATTTGGCAGTTGAACATTTGAATAATATTTTGTCACAAGTTCAGATGAATTTTTCACAATTTCACTGTAAGTACGATATACATAATTTAATCCGAAATGGCGTGAAGCCTTTGCAAAAGTATTTCCACCTTCAGCCACGTCTAGTTCTCTAATATAAGACTCAATTATTTTATCTGTAGGACAATTACCAAAAGTAGGACAATTAATTTTAGCATGTATAGCCCAAAAGTCGGCCACTTTTTTTAAAGAGGGATTTTGAGAACATGACTTTAGTAAATCTGTATATTCAGCTGCTGATAACTCAAGATTCTTAACAAGTTTAAAAAGCATTACATCTTGAATCATTTCGCATTCTCTATGATTGCTATTCGTATCATCGTCAGTATATGGTCCAACAATGCTTTCAACAATGGGATGAATTGTTGCATCTGCTACGAGATGGCCAACAAAACCTAATAGCCAAACAAATTGACATTTCCATATTTTCCCTTTTACTTTTGCCACACTTAATGAATGGAGAGCATTTTTTACAATTCCATCTGTCCTATAATAGTGCATAATATCAGCCCAAGTAAAACCACCCCCCGCAAGATGTGAAAGATAAGGGATATCTGGACTAACGCTTCCTAGTATTAGAAAGTTCTTATTTTCTCGTAATATTTTTCCAAGACTTTTATCAACAGGGAAAGCTTTGATTGCTTCCTCTACAATAGTCATATGAGTAAAAGGACCTGCCATATTAATCTCTCCTTCTTATTCTTTATGCTTGATCTTCAAAAGCGATAACAATTATATGCTTAGACGAAATGTTTTGTTTTGTCTTCATTATTCTTTTCTGTCTCCCTTCTAGATTCAATTTCCTGTTCAATTCTTTCCATGTGCAAATTCATGAGAGCAGAAGGCAACTGAAAAGATAGGCTAAAAGCTGATATAGAAAAAAATAAATAGGTTCTTTCAAACCAAGTATCTAAAAGTTCGAATTTACCTTTTACCAATACAGAAACAAATATTAATAATAATGTTGTAAGGTACATCAAGAAGAGGAGTTTATGCCTTGCAAGTCTATTATACAACACCTCGCTCCCAAGTCTTGCTCTTTGCCAACTGCCTGAAGGCAGTGATGATGGGTCACCAATAATTGTTATGATGGCAACTAAAAATCCTGCAAGAATCGAAAACACTGTCACTATAATATTTATAGCATTGTCGTTCCCATGGATTAATGGTTGCCCAAAATATGCCCCAATAGCACTGCACAGGAATATTACAATTGAAAGTTTTATTTTGGAAATATCGACTTGATAACTCATGAGGTCAAAATTCCGCGATCTTTAAGTTGGAAGTAATATTCTTCAAGTTTATCAAAAGCATCAGGAGGGTATAATGATTTCCCCAATGTCTTAATTCTGTAATTGTCCGAGATTACAATTTCGTCTGACGTAATTTTGTTGTTATCTCCTGTAATAATAGTAAAACCATCTACATCTTCCGCAAGATATTCCTTAATAATCATCTCTGAAGTTTTTTCCAACCTTGATTTACCAATTTTGCCAAACCCGGCGTCTTTTCTATGTTTCATTGCTTCCTTACCATCAAAAGATATTGACAGTTTTATATTTACATTTTCTTTTTCGTTGATTTCACTCAAAGTTTTATCTTTTGCAAATACCTGTTTGAGTGTCTCAGCTACAGCTCCTGGTAAGTTGAATATTTTTGTTTCCCTTTTTACATTTTCTTCTTGTTTTTCTAAGTGCATTAAGCTGGCTTCATATAAACTGGTATTAAGCTCTATCGATTTGACTCCTTGAGTTTTAATCATTTTTACTTTGTCTTCTTTCGCAATACTCTGGAACTCAAGTGACATGGATGCATTAGTATATGAGTTTTTTTCTAGCATCTTTGTCATATAGTTAAGAGCAACATTCTCTCTAGATCCAGACTGGAGCAAAATGACATTATTATCTTTAACCAATAAGAAAACATCCCCATCAAGAAAATTATTACCCACAGGAGCAATCACTTCAGATATATCAGATTTTATAGATGTAGAAGAGGATTCTTGTATGGCCGTTGTCGGTTGACCAGGGACATATGAAGCAATTTGAAAAAAAAGACCGATCTTGCCTTTATAAACATACCTTGCACATTGAATCTCAGTACCATAAGGTCCGTCAAAGGTTCTATCTGATGTGGTGTTATACTTGTCATGTGATACTTTGAGGATATTTTCAAGAGTTTCTTTCCCTTGAGTAGTCCATGTAGCTCGTCTATAAAACAAACGTTTTACTTTGACTTGTGGTATTTTCCCCATGAGACCCTCTCTTCTAATTTATTTTTGCATAATGCTTATCTGAATCCTGTATAAGAACCCGAACACTGCAAATTTGCAGCATAACACTCCGTGAAAATAATTTATGATTTGTAATTTATTGTTCTATGTTTATGAAACTTAATAAGATATTACTTTTTATTTTAAAATGTATAATAAACTTAATTTTGTATGTCAAGAAATACATCATGACTTAAATAGAAAGTTGACTACAAAAGTGATGATGATGCTGATTATTAATTTCAACGAGTGTACAAATGTAAAGACTCTATAGCTTCAAGTCATTAATCTTGATTCCACAGATGTCCCTTCCTGTTGCATCAGCTACTACTAAAAATATTTTACCAAGCTGTCTCTCCCTTCAACTTTAAGTCCAGTGATCACAGCTACAACCACATCCTCTGTGACTCCAAGACAATTATCCGGTATGCACCCACAGCTACAACTAAAACCTGTTTGATCCCACCTATATCCAGTTATGGTTATTCTGGGAGAATGTTTTTACTTTCGATCAGGTGTTGAAGCTGGCATGAAGCTGCCGGTGCTGATGTTGATCGCTTGGGAAGCTGATTGGAGGGGGTAGTTCAGTAGCTGTAAAGCTGTTGATTGAGAGGAGAAAGCTCGTCGCTATTGTTACCTGATGATGGTACTATGTATGGTGATACTGTTGCTTTTATTTTAAATTTATGTTTAAAATTTAGGGTATATTTTTGGGTATATGCATAAATTTATACATTAAATAATGTAATGATTATTAATACTTAAAAATATGGTTCGAGTCCGCGCTGGGAGCCAGAACACAATCCCAGGAAATCCTGGGAAATCCAAAAACCCGTTAGAAATAGCGGGTTTTTGTTGTTTTTAGTCCAACGATTTTCTATATCCGCTACGATACTTTCATCACTCTCAAGAGTTTTGAAAAATGTTTCCGAGGAACTGAACAACCAGAAAGAGCAGATTAAGCTTTCTCTAGAGAGCAAAGTGACCAATCCGAAAAGCACAGTAAACAGCTTCAATAGTCAGTTCCTTTTAAATAAGATTGAAAAAGAGGCTGTTGCCTGGGCGTTACCCATGGAATACGGATTCACGATGTTCAATATCGTCAATGTTTATACAAAAGCTGCTCAGTATAAGGATCTTCCTGTAGAGAGTAGTTTCAGATTGGAAAAAGTGGGTGGAACAATTTTAAGTATAGTAAAAAATACTGTAAATTAATTGGAAAGAACAGCACAGGAATTGAGAGATTTCTGTGCTGACTTATTTTGCGGGAAATATACAAAGTCATCTATCGACAGACAAGCTTAGCCAATGAGATTATAAGACCGACTAGACCAACCATTCCAAAGACCATGAATACTGCACCAAAACAGGTAGAATAGCTGTAATGATTATGCCAAAAACACCATGAACGTTGTGTTTTCTTTTTGTTAGTATCAAATTCTTCACGAGTAAATATCTTGGCAATATGAGGTTTGCCATTTTCGTCTTTTAACAACGACTTAGATTCGAAATATCTAAGAGACTCTTCTGCTCCCTTTATAAGATCTCGATTTCTGTGATCTAGCTTCCAAAATATAATGGAAAAGAGGAGGAGTAATAAACCAAATACGATACCAAAATAGTGGAGGCATCCATCATGTTTAAAACTCGCAACGAGACCTGTTGACAATATGGAGGATATAGCGATATAAAAATTAAAAGTTGTCAACCTTTGACCAGCTTGCATCTGGAAGAAATCCCAAGCCTGTTTTCTGAGTTCTTCCTCTGTCATATATCTTACCTCAATATAATTTTGACATATCCTAATGAACTAAGCAAAGATTTGAAAGTTTTCAAATCACAGTTTCACACAAGTTTCGTACTAATATTTTCTTTGCTCATTTCATTCTTGAAAAGGCACATCGGATCGACTGTTTTTTTAAGCTCCCTGAAAATATAAAATTTTTGAGCCATACATCCAGATCGACAATTTGCTAGATTCTTACAAACAGAACATTCAGAAGCAAAATCTGACATTAAGTATTTTCTTACTACACCTAAATAAAGGGACTTTTCCCAACATTCAGCAAGGGAGTGATCGCTCAAGTTTGAATAGTCAGAAGAGACGCCAACATCATCTGGCGAAATATGCTTGAATGCGTCACAAGGGAATATTCTTAAATCTGGTCCGATCGTAATACGATCAATTCCAGCGCAACATTGCGGTTTCTCGTTAAGCATAAGAAAGTTATATGGCGAACCTAAACGAATATCATAGCCATCATTACGCAAATCTCTGATTAGCTTACGCAGTTCAAGGTTTTGGTCTTGACTGAGCTCTTCATGCCTTCTGCCTGCACCACGTCCTTGAGGAACAAGACGCAGGATACTAACTCTATTAATACCAAGTTTACGAGCTTTGCTTACTATTTCTGGAAGTGCTCTGAAGTTGTGATTTAAAGGCACAAAATGAAATTCTGTTTGCAAGCCAATTGTTACACAGTAGCTTGCTGCTGTGATTGTTTTATTATAACTACCATAAGATTTGGTTATTTCCTCATGTTGTTCGGCATTTGTTCCAAAAAGGCTAAACATTATTTTGGATAATCCAGCACCATTCAATTTCTGTAATGTTTCTTCAGCATTAGGAACATTACCTGTTGTATAAATGTGCGTTTTAATGCCAGCTTGATAAGCTTGTTCTATTGCCTTAGGAATATATTCCAATAATAATGGTTCACCACCTGAAAAAGCTATAGTTTCAATCCCCATGTCTTTGGCTTCGTTTAGAATATTTTCGCATGATAACCAATTCATGTTGCGCCCAGTAATTTCACTTGCAAGACTTGAACAATGAACACAACTAAGCATACAATCATGTGTAACCTCAATTTTGATCTCCTTCAATTTAAACGGTGGTCTATGCCATTCCAAATCAAACTCCTTTTAAAATATCATTTATTATCAAACGTGGTTTTCACAGCTTCGTTAATACTCCATTTTGGTGGATAAAAATATGATATCATCTCGTTGTTTGGTTTTAATGTCTGTTTTATTTTGCTTCGGCCTGTAATACCTTTAATTTCTGGATGTGCAATTCTGGCATATTTATCAACTTCACAGAAAAGGTTCTGGCAATCAATTAATTGTAGTGATCTGCCCCAAAGATCTTTAAATTTGATACCCAAGCGCGCAAACTCATCCTCTTGGCGATCAGTCATAAGTTTTATTATGTCGACTTCAGAGAGACCACCGAAATCGGAAAAACATTTACGGATGCCATCCTTTGCACCGGGCCCTGGAACAATAAAAGACATCTCACTGAAATTTGTTAATATGCTATAGTTAATATCAATTGCATATTGATATGCCAAAAAATCACCAATCATTGGATAACTGCGGAGTAAATTAAAGACTACTTGCATGGATTTCGAATCGCTAATTTTGGCAGGCAGGGCGTCTGTCATCATTTTTTGTATTAGCAGTAGATGATTACGATGTTTGACTCGGTGTTCACAGTTTCGGCCACCTGACGGCATAATATATGCGGCTGAATATATGCTTTTCTTGACGGCTTGTGCACTTGTTAAAATCTTATCATAAACTTTAAAATTAAACTCACGCCATAATATTTGTCCCACATTATCGATAAGTAGTTGCCATGTCTCAATCTTGTTGAATGTTTTGAAGAGGATAATCCTAAAGAATATTTCATCGATTTCTTGCGGCCCATCATAGATAACATGGCGTATCAGAAACTGGCTCACTCTATCTGAGGCGCGATATGAGTTTGTAAATTTGTAACTCTGCAGAACAATATCTTTGGTCCATGGTGGCTCTACTCTTGCCATGCGCTTAAAGAATATTGACTGCCTCTCTGCTGCGAAGCGCCAGTAAGTGTCGAAGACCTCGGTTGTTCTTGTAGGTAACCAGTGTGATTGATTTATTTTTACTATACAAGTCTTATTTACAGGTTGCGGTGTTTTTGTGATATTATTTTTCTGTCGTTTTTTTGAAACACCTTTTGTAGGTGTGTTTTTAACAACATTATTCATACCATCAAAAACAAACAGACGCCCTGATAAGTTTCTAGAAGTTTTTTGCTTAGTCGGCATCAGATAATACTCGCTCTATTTCACTTAAAAGGTGTTGACATTCTTTTTTACTCTGTTTGCTTAGAGAAAGATTAGAAGCGATACAGGTTACACCTTTCAAATGCAATCCCATTTTGCGGGCCATAAATTTTCCTAAACGATATAATCCTAGGTAATTCCCGTATGCTTTTTCGAGCAACAGTTGATTTGCATAAAATGCAACAACGATCATACCCTCAGAACCATTAGTCCCTTCGGGATGAAATACAACCTGCTGTAAACATGGGAATCCCAATTGACGTGCCATTGAGTGATCAATAGCAGGATTAAAGACACCAGCCTGTAATGCGCTACGGCGGTGGGTATCAGCATGCCATGTATCAATTATTTTTTTGAGTTGATTTATGCCATTTTCTCCAAAAGAAGTCAGTCGTCGGAAATACGTCCCATGTCTATTTTGTCTGCATTTGCTAACAAATGGCCACATTTTATCATATTGCCTGAATAATTGATCGCTATCGCCGTTACAACGTTTCCAGATCGATTCAGGAAAGATTGTACCTGCGACTGTTTCAACATTGCTCTGATTGGCAGAAACTATGCCAAAGGCTGTTAGCTGCTTTTCTAACAACTTACGAATTGCTCGTTTTTCAAGCCGCCAAGCTTTATCATCTTCTTTAACATCAAAAGAAATTATAGCTGGTGCCATTGTTCCATGTGGCGCATTCCAACACTTAATAAATGTGAGCGCCCAGGCTTCTGAAAGATTTTTACCATGGATAGGGTTTATATTCATCATGCGAAGTCCTCCTCCGGATCATCAAGGAATCTGTATTGTGCTAATCCCGCATATTGTTTTGGTGCGATACGGATATTTATGGCCCAACCATCACGTTCATTAAAAGCTCTCACATAGCCTCTTGAGGTTGCAACATAGGTGGGATGACCATTGACAAAATCTTTTTTTATCATGCGTGGATTATCTTCAACGGCTGCCCCATGATGGAGTACCAGAAGATCACCTACTTCCATATCAACTGCCCTGCCCTGCCAAAATGCATCTGTAATAATCACTTCCGATTGCTGTGTACAACCGAATTGTGCTTTTAAGTTCTTCGGTATAGTTTTTTTTAATAAGTTTTGCTGTTGTTGGCTTAAGATCCCAAGCATCAAAGTCATATGATCAATTAATGTAGTGTAACCAACACCGAAAAATGACGACAATCGGAAAATGTGCATTGGATTAAGCTTAGCGGGATCTAATGCCCGTGTTTTCAAAGCATAGAGAACACTGGTTTTAGACATCAAGAGATTTGCGGCAAACACGTCAGCAATAAATTCCTGTGGTTCATATGCATTACTTATTTTACCAGCTTTTAAATCATCCAAGCGCATTCCATGCCCGAATTCATGATGTCCAAGTTCATGCATACAAGTGAACGCGCGTCGGCCTGCGGGGCGTTCTGATCCAACAACTATGACTGCGCGTGGTTTGGGGGAATAAATACCTTCTAATGAAGAAAGTGACAAATACCGAACCTCGCAACCGCACTGATCTGCGACACTAATAGGATCGATCGGCATACGCTGATCTATGCCCAATTTTATTCTAAGCCTTTCAGCATGTGTAGTGGCTGTAAATATGAGTGGTTTTCTATTATAGCGTTCCACTACTTTGCACCTCCAGATTTTAGCGACGTCAGTAGATCAATGATCTTGTCAATATCTTCTTCTTTGAGACCTTTTGCGTTTCGTGCTGCCAAATACAGTTCATCTCTTATTAGATCTATTTGATTCTCTCCTTTCCCCGAAAGCCATTCTAAATCCACAGAATAAAGTTCTGCAAATTTTATTAGTTCCTCAGCTGAAACGCGTCGCCTTCCAGCTTCTATTTCTGAAATTGATGGTCGTGGTAGACTGAGCTTGACTGCAACTTGTGATTGTGACAATCCCGCACGATTTCGAGCAATGCTCAATCTTGAGCATATAAGCTCGCGACTTTTATTTGCTTCATTTTTTGTCATAATACATCCTTAATTTATTTTTTAAACAATTCTAAAATTATATCTACGACATTGCCAACAGTTAGTGCATTACCATCTTTATCGATGAAAAGACTTGGCAATTTAAGCGGTTCTTTGTATCCTAACGAATCAAGGCAATGGACTGTTACTGCAACGCTTGCAAGGCTATCAAAATACTTTAAATCGCCTATTGGTCTTGTACTTTCGATAATCTTTGTATTGCTATCGTCAATTTCATATTGAGCTTCTGCTAGTGCCTGCACGACTGCCTGCAAAACTTTTTCTCTATTTAAATCCATATATTACCTCCACATTTCTTTCTTATCGTTAGATAATCTTACCATATGTAAGATATTGTGTCAAGCGGTAATTAATTTTTTAAAAATCCTTTTTATTAAAATAAATAATATTAATGTCGATCCATACCATCACGGTAAATAAACCTCGCACTAAAACTTTAAAAAGTGTTATAGAATAATTATCATCAGAAGAGGAACTGATTATGGAGCAGTTGAAACTTCCTTGGAAACAAAATTCAAGTAAGTAAAAGACATACTTAAAAATGGTTTAACAATTCTGGTTTTTTGATGATAAAACTGAAACTATCAGTATATGATTATTAATACTTAAAAACATGGTTCGAGTCCGCGCTGGGAACAATCCATACCAGCTGTAAGAACTTCATCACTTCTTACAGCTGTTTTATTTTCCAGTGTTCGGACGCGGCTTATTGCTCGCATCTCTTCCCCCTCCACACAAAATGTTTTTTTAAATGCTGATACAGGGAATCTGAAAATCAAAGATATTTATTTTTCATTTCAATTATGTTTAGATAACAATGTGTTTGATTAAAAAACAGGACGAAGAACGAATGAATATGGATATAATGTCCAAAAAAGAGTTGATGGAACTGGTGGACAGCCTCCGGAAAAAATTGGCTAACATGAAACAGTCTTCAACGTCCGTCGCTTCAGGAGAAGATCTCTATAAATTTCTGGCGCACAGTTCTCAAATCGGATTCTACATCATGCAGGATGATCGTTTTAAATTCGTCAATTCGCATTTCTGCGAATATACCGGTTATAGCGCGGAAGAAATGCTCAAAATGAATCCTTCTTCATTCATTCTTCCCGAGGATCGCCGCAAGACGGCTAAAAACGCGACTATGATGCTCAAGGAGCAACGCTTTTCGCCTTACGAATTCCGCATGGTCACGAAAGACGGCAGAATCAAGTGGATTATGGAAACTGTTATGCCGATAAAATTCAAAGGCAAGCGGGCCATTCTGGGCAATTCGATGGATGTGACCGAAAGAAAAGAAGCCAGCCATAGACTCGAAGAGCTTGAAGCGCTGGAATCATCCATTCTGGACGCTATTCCGCAGGCGGTTTTAGGTTTGCATGAACGCCGGATCAATTTCGCCAATCACGCGGTCAAAATAATCTTCGGCTGGCACCGCGAAGAACTTATCGGCAAAAGCATCCGCATGATTTACCGCAATGAAGAAGAAGCTGATAAAATCGGCGACATTTTTTATTCCAGTCTTGAGCGTCAGCGGACCTATGAAACGGAATATCCCTGCCTGTGCAGGGACGGAACCGAAATTCTCTGCCGGATGAAGGCTTCACGCATCGGAGAGAAGCTCCGGGAGAGGCGTATTGTGGTCACTTATGAAGATATCACGGCGGAGAAAAAAGCGCAGGAGGATCTGGAACGCTCGCGTCAGGATTTGCGGAATCTCTCTGTTCATCTTCAGTCGGTGCGTGAAGAAGAACGCACACGCGTGGCGCGTAAAATTCATGATGAATTGGGACAGTCGCTTACCGCGCTGCAGATGGATTTATCCTGGCTGGAAAATCGTCTGCCTGCCGATAACAAAAATATCCGGGAAAAGACACGAAACATGTCGGAGCTGGTTGATTCAACGATTGAAAGCGTGCATAAAATCACTACGGAACTGCGCCCCAGTCTGCTCGACGATCTGGGACTATCCGCGGCCATTGAATGGCAGGCCGGTGATTTTCAGAAACGCTCCGGAATCATCTGCCAGGCTGCCATCCGCTGCGGCAAAGATATAATGGATAAAGAACTGGCCACGTCAATATTTCGTATTTTTCAGGAAACGCTCACTAATATCGCCCGGCATTCCAAAGCCACGCAGTGCAGGGTCAGTCTTACGGAAAGAGGCAAAGAGTTGTGTCTTGAAGTTACCGATAACGGGACAGGCATCACGCAGTGGCAGATTGATGATCCTCATTCTTTCGGGATGATCGGCATGCGCGAACGCGCTCATCTCTGGGGCGGCACGGTTCATGTTCGCAATGCCAAGCCGTCGGGAACAACGGTGAGGGTTCTGATTCCACTGGATAAAGGAGAAAAACAGATATGATTCGCATACTGGTTGCAGATGATCACGCCGTTGTACGTCAGGGCGTCAAGCAAATTCTGGCTGATGTAAAGGATATGGTTGTTAAAGATGAAGCGCAAAACGGTTCCGAAACACTGCAAAAGGTGACGGAAAACGAATATGACGTCGTTTTGCTGGATATTTCCATGCCCGGCCGCAGCGGTCTGGAAGTGCTCGAAGATATTAAAGCCCAGCATCCGAAGTTGGCCGTGTTGATTCTAAGCATGCATCCGGAAGAACAATACGCGGTACGCGCTTTGCGGGCAGGCGCTTCCGGTTATCTTACCAAGGCCAGCGCTCCGCATGAACTCATCGGCGCAATACGCAAGGTGGCGGGAGGAGGAAAATATGTCACCACGTCTCTTGCGGAAAAACTGGCCGATGAACTGGAAATCGATACGGAAAAACTTCCCCATGAACGGCTCTCCAACCGCGAACATCAGGTTATGCTGATGCTGGCCGGAGGCAAATCGGTTTCCGATGTCGCCGATGAACTCTGCCTTAGTGTCAAAACCATCAGCACATACCGCACGCGCATCATGTCCAAGATGGGTATGAAAAAGAACGCGGAGCTAACGCTTTACGCGGTTCACAACAAACTCATCAATTAGCATCCTTTCTTTTGGCGTATTTTTTAAGGATAAAGGCGGTTTTTGTAAGACAAAAACGGTCACGCCATAAAGTGTTGTTCCGACAAATAAATCAGCATCCCGCCGATAATATCTTTTCAATGTCTGTGCTAATCTTTTATCATCTTAAATTTCGTTATTGTTTTGCCGCAGCGTAGTGAAACGCCTTTGTATATCAACAGAAAGGGGCAAAATGAACCAGACACTGCCGAAGTCAAACAGGCAGAAGAAGGATGCAACCGGCGATTCTTCTTCCGCGAAGGACAAATTTCTGAAAGATGAACTGGCTGAAATTATGCGTCAGGCCGTCCGGGACAACCGCAGTTATCTGATGGAACACGAAACTAAGGAAATCCTCGAAGGTATCGGAATCAAAACCACCGGTTTCCTCTTAGCCCGATCCGAAGATGAAGCGTTGGCGATGAGCGAAAAAATCGGATTTCCCGTCGTTATGAAAATTGCTTCGCCCGATGTCGTTCATAAAACGGACGCGGGCGGCGTGAAGCTTAATCTGACATGCGCCGAAGATGTACGCAAAGCATACCGTGAAATTCTCGAGACATTCAAATACCAGCATATTGAAGGTGTAACGATTCAGAAAACGGCCGGGCCGGGAATAGAAGCCGTTATCGGCGTGACGCGTGATGCGAGTTTCGGCCCTCTCATCATGTTCGGACTGGGCGGCGTATTCGTTGAAGTATTGCGCGACGTTTCCTTCCGGATTCTGCCGATTACCGAAAAAGACGCTTCAGAGATGATTGCGGAAATCCGGGGCGCCGCCATATTGGAAGGATACAGGGGCAAGTCCGTTGATCTGGAATCACTCAGTCAACTGCTTTTAAAGATATCGCAACTTGTTGTGGAAAATAATGAAATAAGCGAGCTTGATCTCAACCCGCTGTTTTTGTATCCGGACGGCTATATTGCGGTTGATGCCCGCATGTTTGTCAGCGAACCGTCGCTTAAAGAAAATCTCACGCCGACGGGCCGTGAGAGCCTGCGGGATTTCTTCTATCCGAAAAGCATCGCGGTGATCGGCGCGTCCGACGTTAAGGGAAAACCCGGCTGCAATGTTTTCTGGAATCTTATAAACCATGATTTCCCCGGCAGGCTCTACCCCATTAATCCGGGCAAAGATTCCATCAAGGGTATCAAAGCCTATAAATCAATTCTGGACGTGCGGGAGCCGGTGGATATGGCAATCGTCATTGTTCCGGCCAAAGCGGTTGAAGCGGCCATTACCGATTGCTGCGCGAAGGGAGTAAAGTATGTGGTTATAGAAGCCGCGGGATTTGCCGAAACCGTCGAAGAAGGGAAACAGGCGCAGGAAAGAATAGAAAAAATCATTCTCAAACACGGCTGCCGCGTTCTGGGACCCAACTGTTCGGGCGTCATCAACACCCATCATAATATGGTGCAGTCCATCGGGCTTCTTTCCGATTTGCGCAAGGGCAATGTCGGCATGGTTGCGCAGGACGGAGTTTACGCCGCCGGTATCCTTACGGGATTGAGCAATGTTCTGGATTTCGGCATTGTGGCAACCATCGGCGGCAAGATGGACATCAATGAAACGGATATTCTGGAATGCTTAAGCGAAGATGATAATATTTCCGTGATCGTTATGTATATGGAAGACATCAGCAGCGGCAAGCGTTTTGTGGACGTGGCCGGCCGCGCGGCGGTCCGCAAACCTGTTATTGTTTTAAAATCGGGGAGAACGGAATCCCGCAAAAGAACCGTGTCTTCTCCCGCGGCGTCGCTGGCCGGCAACGACGAAATCAACAGTGCGGCCTTTAAGCAAAGCGGCATTATACGCGCCAGAGATAGCGAACATTTATTCGCTCTGACACGCGCTTTTTCCAAGCAGCCCGTTCCGAAAGGCAACGGCGTTATGGTCATCACTTATTCCGCTTCACTGGGCGTCGCCGCGACGGACATGCTGTATCTTTCCGACATGCGTCTTTCCGCTCTGGAACCGTATTTTCAAAAGCGGCTGAAAAATATTCTGCCGGATCATGCCGGTATCGGCAATCCCGTTGACTGCTCCTTCCCGATGTCGCCCCGACAGGTGAAAGATCTGATTGAAATAGGCGTGGAAAGCAACGACGTGCATAGTTTTATCGTGGTTATTCAGGGCGAGAGGCTGAACTCTTTCGTGGATGTGATGAAATGCATGGATTATAAAGAGAAGCCCGTCGTTTGCTGTGTAGCCTGCAAGGAATTCATGATTAATGATGTGGTAAAAATGGAACAGGCGGGCATTCCTGTTTATTCCACCGCGGAAATGGCGGCGGAAGTACTAAGCAAAATGTATCATTACGGCGTGAGACGCCAGAGCGCTATTGCCGATTCCATCGCCCGTCACCTTACCAAGGATTCACTCTTTGTCGATGACCGGCCTGTGCGTCTGCGCCTGATCAATCCGAAGGATATCGGTCTATGGACGGATTTCGTTAACAGTTGTTCGAAAAAGTCTCTGTGGCTCAGGTTCCTGTCGCCGTTTTCCGCCACACCGGAGCGGGCTCAGCGTTTTTGCAATCTCAACCCTGAGGAGGAAATCGCCGTTGTCGCGGAGATGAAGGATGGCGATAAGTACAAATTCCTCGGTATTGCGCGTTTAATAAAAAACAAACGCTGTGAGGACGAAGCTGAATACGCCATTATCATCTCGGATCTCTGGCAAAATAAATCTCTGGGGCATACGTTGTCCGAACAATGTATCGAACTGGCTAAAAAAGAAGGTTACAAAACTATTCGCGCCGAAACACTTCAGGAAAATTACTCCATGCTGAGGATTTTCCGGCACTGCGATTTCATAATGGATTCCAAAGAAGAAAATATGATTTCGATGGCGCTGAAGTTATCGTGAGTCATCCCTATTTTCACTTTTCCGGAAAGTGAAATTTTGTTGTCGGGAATGGATAAAGGAGATTCGTTCACTCATAAACCGATGTTACCCAAGTAGGGGAACGTCCTACATTGTGTCAGAATTTCTCTTATACCTAATTCGGACTGACGCTGATACCACAAAAAACCATCCTGTAGTAATTAATAAATAATTTTCAAAGGGTACACGTATTGCGTCCGCCACATGTAATACCACCCAACATTACGGCTGAATAATCGGATATGCGTATCTGATTAAAAACAATGCCTATAATTTAATTAACAGGAGATAACTATAATGCAAGTACCTATGCTGGTTACACATTTTCTGGATCGGGGAGTCAAGCTGTATGGCCCCAAGACCTGTATCGTCGATGGAGACAAGCGATTTACCTACAATCAGTTCAACGAAAGGGTAAACAGACTTTCCAATGCTCTTATAGCTGAAGGAGTAAAGCAGGGCGACCGTGTCGCCTATATCGGCCCCAACGGGCACCGTATCCTCGAGTCCTATTACGGTATCACCCAGATCGGCGCTATCCTCCTTTGTATCAACATCCGATTAAGCCCGGAAGAGATCGCTTTCATTTTGAATCATGCCGGAGCAAAAGTGGTATGCGTTGATTGGGAATACGCAAACCTGGTGGCCCCGGTTGTCAACAAACTGGAGACTGTCAAGCACTTCATGCTGTTTACAGACGGCCATCGTCCCGATCACATCGATTGGCCTGACTATGATACTCTGTTAAATGAGGCTTCGACGGAAAGGCCTGTCCGTCCCGAGATGGATGAGAACGATGTAGCCGAGCTGTTCTATACGAGCGGCACGACGTCCAGACCCAAGGGCGTTATGATGACTCACCGCAATATCTACGCGAATGCCATTAATTATATCCATATGCTGAGTGTTACCGATGCCGACACGCAGTTGCACAGTGTGCCGTTGTTTCATGTGAATGGCTGGGGCTCGCCCCATGGCATTACCGGCTCAGGCGCCACCCACGTGATTGTCAGGGATTTCCGCGCGGAGCGTGTGCTCGAAGCTATCCAGAAGGAAAAAGTGACGATCGGAGCAATGGTGCCGGCAATGGTTACCACGCTGCTCAACTATCCCGGAGCCGACAAATATGATACCTCTGCATGGCAGCGGATGATCATTGGCGGGGCGCCGGTGCCAATCACTATCCTGCGGGAAGCCCAGGAAAAATTCGGCGTCAAATGCTACCAGGCCTATGGAATGACTGAAACCTGCCCTATGCTGACTTTGTCTACACTGAAAGACCACATGAATAAACTGCCGTTTGAAGAGCAGCTTGTCTACCGGGCGAAGACCGGAAAACCTGTCTTCGGCGTTGAGTTGCGGGTTGTTGATGATGACGGCAGGGACGTGGAGGCCAACGGCGAAGACGTTGGCGAGATCATCGTTCGCGGCAACAACGTAATGAAGGGTTTCTGGAATGATCCGGAGGAAACCTCCAAAATCATCGTCGATGGGTGGCTGCACACCGGCGATATCGCCAATATTGACAAAGAGGGCTTTGTTCAGATCGTCGATCGCGGCAAGGATATGATCATCAGCGGCGGCGAGAACGTTGCCTCCGCGGAAGTTGAGATGGCTATCCACAAGTTTCCTGCCGTAATGGAATGTGCCGTGGTGGGTGTTCCCGATCCCAAGTGGGGCGAGGCGGTCAAGGCTCTGGTCGTACCGAGGCCGAACATGCAGGCTACGGAAAAAGAGATCATTGACCACTGCGCTACGCTGCTGTCCAAGTTTAAGTTACCTCGTACCGTTGATTTTGTGAGCGAACTGCCAAAGACCGGCACCGGCAAGATCCTGAAACGTGAATTGCGGGCAAAGTACTGGGCAGGTCAAGAGAAGAAGGTCGGCGGCTAGTCCCCCGGAAAGTTTGTCGCTGTTTTCATCTTTTGTAGCACTTATTGCTGTCGCGGCTATTTTGCCGTTTTCTTGCGGTGCAGCCGGCGAAGTTACCTGTACCCCTGTATAAAACACCCGGTTTTAAACAAGCCTGTCGCATTTTAATCCGAGAAAAGAAATGCCGTTTCCCGATTTACGGGAAACGGCATTTTCAGAAAGGAAGCACTATGCAAAAATTCTTTGGCAGATTTTGCTTAGTAAAAAATGTTAACCGAGTTTCTTTCTATTGTTAACCAAATCATCGACTACTGCCGGATCAGCCAGAGTTGACGTGTCACCAAAATCACCGTATGCCTTGGCGGCTACGTTTCTTAAAACACGGCGCATAATCTTGCCGGATCTCGTTTTGGGAAGACCATCCGCCCATTGAATCTGGTCGGGTGATGCAATCGGACCGACGACCTTGCGGACATGTGCGACCAGGGCTTTTTTGAGTTCATCCGTCTTGGCCACATTATTGTTCAGCGTGACATAGGCGAAGATGCCCTGACCTTTGATGTCATGGGGGAATCCGACAACCGCAGCTTCAGCCACATCGGGATGTGAAGTCAGAGCCGCTTCAACTTCCGCGGTGCCCAATCTGTGACCGGAAACATTGATAACGTCATCGACACGGCCGGTGATTTTGTAATCGCCGTCGGTATCGCGTTCGGCGCCGTCGCCAGAGAAGTAAAGCCCCGGGAACTGAGAGAAGTAATTCTCCGCGAACCGGCCGTCTTTGTCTTCCCACAATCCTCTGGTCATTCCGGGCCATGCGTTTTTAATACAGAGCGCACCTTTGCCGGGACCTTTGATTTCTTTTCCTTCTTCATCCATCAATACAGGAACAACGCCGAAGAACGGAACCATGGCTTTGGCGGGTTTGATATCAATTGCGCCGGGCAGAGGCAGGATCATGTGTCCGCCTGTTTCGGTCTGCCACCATGTATCGGAAATCGTGCAGCGGCCGCCGCCGATCTTATTGTAGTACCACCACCAGGCTTCGGGATTGAGCGGTTCGCCGACCGAACCCAGAACGCGCAGAGAAGAAATATCATGCATATCGACCCATTTATCGCCTTCTTTGGCAATCGAACGAATCGCTGTCGGCGCGGTATAGAAGTTATTAACACTGTATTTTTCGACAACAGCCCAGAACCGGCCGAAGTCAGGATAGTTGGGAACGCCTTCGAAAAGAATGCTGGAATGGCCGTTGCACAGCGGGCCGTAAACGATGTAGCTGTGACCGGTGACCCAGCCGATGTCGGCGGTGCACCAGTAAGTATCTTCTTCACGTACATCAAAAGCGAGCTGCTGGGTCATGGAGGCATACAGTAAATAACCGGCCTGAGTATGAACAACACCTTTGGGTTGGCCGGTCGAACCGGATGTGTAAAGAATGAACAGGGGATCTTCCGCGTCCATCTCTTCCGGTTTACAATAACGGTCTGCTTTAGCCATCAATGCTTCATACCAGACATCGAGGCCTTCCTTCATGGCAACTTCCGTTCCGGTGCGTTTGACAACTACCACTGTTTTCACGCCGGGGCACTGTTCCACTGCTTTATCGCATGTGGCTTTCTGGGGAACTGCCTTGGAGCCGCGGTAGGTGCCGTCGCAGGTAATGACAACTTTCGAGCCGGAGTTATTAATGCGGTCTCTTAAAGCTTCCGCCGAGAATCCGCCGAAAACGATGGCATGAACGGCGCCAATGCGGGCGCAGGCCAGCATAACGATCGACAGTTCAGCAATCATGGGTAAAAATATGGTAACGCGGTCGCCCTTCTTGACGCCCAGGCCTTTCAGAACATTGGCGAACTTGTTGACTTCGCGGTACATGTCGTAATAGGTATAAACTTTCCAGTCGTTGGGATCGTTGCCTTCGAAAATGATCGCGGCCTTGTTTTTCTTGGTTTCCAGATGGCGGTCCAGGCAGTTATAGCTGACATTGAGTTTGCCGCCCTCAAACCATTTAATATGAAGGTCTTTAGTGTCAAATGACCAGTCCGATACTTTCTTTTTGTCAAAAGGTTTAAACCAGGACAATCTTTCGGTTGCCATTTTCGCCCAGAAAGCATTGGGGTCTGTAATCGACTCTTTGTATAGTTTGTCGTACTCCGCTCTGCTCTTGATGTAAGATTTCTCTTTTACCCTGTCGGGTACGGGAAAAACCTTGTCATAAAAATCTTTTTCGTTTGCTTCAGCCATGATTATTCTCCTTAAAATTATTTTTGTATGCCTGTGGTTTCAACAGGCATGAATCACCTCGTTGTAAAAAAAAATCCAGCCATACATCTCTTCTAAAGAGATATATAAATTGCCGCTTCTTTTCAGGAGGGGTACGCCCCACCGTTGGGCCTGGTCTTGGTTGTCCATTTTTCTGAAGCAACGGCCACAACTTTGGGGCATATTACATGGCTGATGCAATAATGTACCCCCTGAAAAGTGGTCATTGAATACACCTTTAAAATGGTTTCCGGTATCAGCCTAAGTCCGAATTCAAAGCGGGGTTTTATCCTACGAATAGTAGGTGTTTGTCTTACAGACAATAGCTGTAAGGACTTCATAACTTCTTACAGCTGTTTTATTTTCGATTACCGCCAGCGGGAAAAAACTTAAATCAATTGGAAAAAAAGATTTGTCTTTGATGCTTGCCCATAAGACAAAAAATGTTTATATAGGCATTGAAGCCATCTCTTGGCTTGTGGCACAATTTGTCCGGAACATTTTGAAGATATATTATGACGGCGAGCGAAGCTGGCCGATTAAATCGTACCGTTGAGATGAGAATGTCTTTTGATTTCGATACTCCTGTAAACCGCAAAGGCACCGCATGCCTTAAATGGGACATTTATCAAGGCCGTGATGTGCTGCCCATGTGGGTGGCGGACATGGATTTCGCCTCGCCGCCTGCTGTGCTCGCCGCCCTGCATAATCGCGTTGACCACGGCATTTTCGGATATAACCTTACACCGAGGGCGCTTGAGAAGACTATAATCGAAAGGCTCCGCATCCATCATGGATGGGAGATACGGCCTGACTGGCTCGTCTGGCTGCCCGGCCTGGTCACAGGCCTCAATATCGCCTGTCGCTCTGTTACCTCTCCGGGGGAAGCCATACTGACTACCACCCCGGCCTATCCTCCCTTCCTCTCCGCTCCCGGACTGGCAGGATGCGAACTTATCACCGTGGATCATCCCAATAGAGACCATGCCTATCAGATCGATTTTGAAGCAATCAAATCCGCCATTACTCCGCGTACAAGGCTTTTCATTCTCTGCAACCCGCACAACCCCACAGGCCGTGTTTTTACCAGAAAAGAGCTCTTAACTTTGGCCGATATCTGCCTGAACCGCAACCTCATCATTTGCGCAGACGAGATCCACTGCGATCTTGTCCTGGACACAGATAAGCGCCATATTTCGATTTCCGCACTCGATCAAACCATTGCCGCACGCACTATCACTTTGCTGGCCCCGAGCAAGACATTTAACCTCCCCGGTATGGGCTGTTCTCTGGCCGTCATTCCGGATGAAGGACTGCGCAAGCGCTTTACGAGTGTTATGGAGGGCATAGTACCGCATGTGAACACGATGGGCTTCACCGCAGCCCTGGCCGCCTACCGCGACAGCGAAGACTGGCGCATGGAACTGATTGACTATTTAAGGCAAAATCGTGACATGGTGGAGGCCTTTATCGGCTCAACACCGGATTTATCCATGAATCATGTCGAGGCAACCTACCTGGCATGGATCGATGCCCGCAAACTGGGTGTACCCAATACATATGCTTTTTTCGAACAGGCCGGCGTCGGGCTCTCGGACGGCGGTGATTTCGGAGCACCGGGCTTTATACGACTCAACTTCGGCTGCCCCCGCTCCACCCTTGAGCTGGCCCTGAATCGCATGGCTACAGCCATCAGCAAACTCAGGCAGGGTTAGCATTTAGCGGTGAGATGCTGCGATGTTCACACGGTTAAAAATGTTCAAGTCATTGTATCAATTGCATAATTTAGACACAGCCGGTTATAATGCCCCGCCGGATAATACGTGATCTACATCTGAAGCACCTTGATCGACGCATAATAAATATCTGATTTTTTAAATGTCAAAATCCCTCTTTCGAGGGATTGATATTATTTAGTTGTATGATAGTTTTTCAAAATTACAGATATTTATTCCACAAACAAAAAAGATTGAAAATGTTTTTAAGTAATTTTTAATTATCTTTTTTTAGCAGTTTCTATCAATGCAGTAGAATTTCCATGAAGCAACAAATGACAGCTAAGCGTTGTGAAAAGTTTTCCCAAAACAATTAATGGAGTCGGAACCGTTGTAAGAATCAAAAACAAACAAATAAATAAAGGAGTTTGATCATGATTGATGCAAAGGCTTATTTTAATGGAGATGATTGCTTTTTAGCTTGGTCTATGCCTTTTATTAAGGATTGTTGGGGATTTGCAATCTACCGTAATTTGAAAAAAGCTAACGGCAAGGAATACAAAGATTTTATCCCGAATCGTACAGGATTTGAAAATGATGACAACAAGCCACACGATATAAAATCTTCCGAGGAATGGCCGTTTCAACGCTATACGTGGACCGATCATGGCGTTGATGCGGGAGACATAGTCAGCTATTCCATCTCTCCCGTAATAAAAACTAATAATGGACTGGAAATTGATCATCAGGCTACTTTTAATATTGCGCCTATGACTATAACGGAGAAAGGAGATGGCAACGCATTTGCCTATTTCAACAGAGGCATTATACTTTCCCAGTTCATGGCTAAAAAACTAGGCGATAATTGGGAAAAGAAAGATCTTCTAAAACTTAAAAAACAGCTTGGCAATGAGGATAATGAACTACGGGTTTTTCTTGAGGGACAGCTTGGGAGTAAGCTGATGGCACTTTTAAAACAAGCCGAAGAGAAAAAATGGCATATCTTCGCTTCATTGTACGAGCTGGATGATGAAGAAATAATCGATAACATAAAAGAACTGGGCAAGAATGCACATATAGTCCTTTCCAACGGCAGCAAGAAGAAGAAAGGTGAAGACGGTAATGCAAAAGCTGTCAAGGCGATTAAAGGTAAAATTGACCTCTGTCGCAGAATGCTCTGGTCAGAAGGACTGGGGCATAACAAATTTGTCGTATTTGCCAAGACTCCCTCGCAGCCGTTTATGGTTTGGACGGGCAGTACCAATTGGGCAACCACCGGATTGTGCACTCAATTGAATAACGGGATACTTATACAGGATTCGGCTGTAGCAGATGTTTATCTAAAGCAATGGAAGTTACTGAAAAATGACCAGCGAACCGGTCGCGGCGGGGCAAAAATGCATTTCGGCGAGGCACTGATGGATTCAAATGATGAATCAAAGAATGGATCAGCAGGCAAAACAGGTAAATGGACAGTCTGGTTTTCAAGAACATCAGAAGGACAAGAAATGAAGGAGATAACGGAGCTGATTAATGGTGCAAATGATGCCATACTTTTCCTGATGTTCGAACCTGGTGCAAACGGATTGCTACAGATAATCCAATCGAGGTTGTCATCTGCGGCAGCGACAGCCAACGATAAGCTATACATACATGGAGTGGTAAATACTCTTAAACCGTCAAAAACCGGCCAGGATGTCAGTGTTGAATTGATTGGAAGGGGTCAACACAAAGGATTTGACCTTCGCGTTATCCAGCCGGAAGGGGTTGCAGGCGGACTTGCCGAGTGGGCAACGGAAGTAACGAGGCGGGACTTCCTGATGGGGCAGGGAGGTGTAATCGGACATGCCATCATTCATTCCAAAATTATTGTGATTGATCCGCGCACAAGACCCATTGTTATTACCGGTTCACACAATTTTTCTCAATCCGCCAGTTCAAAGAATGACGAAAACCTGATAATCATTAAAGGGAACAGTGGGCTTGCAGAGCGATATGCCGTAAATATTATGAGCGTATATCAGCACTATCGATGGCGCGCTTACCTGCAGGATTGCAACGCAAAGGGAATTTCACCATGGCATGGTTTGAAAAAGACAGATCAGTGGCAGAAGCAGGATGCGCCGACTGATCCCGAACTCGGGTTTTGGCTGAAATAGCCGACCCCTAAAAACCGATTTGTATAATAAATTAAATTTTAAGGCGTATGTGCTTTTGAGCCATTTCTGAAAAAGCGCGCCTATTCAGGCGCGCTTTTATTTATCCACAAAATCAAAAATTTATATCCATAATACCCTTGGATGAATATGAAATCTTAATTTCCTACTTTCAGGCAATATTTTAAATACTGACAATCAAATACCGTAGAATTATAAATTAACATGTGGTAAAAGTTTTAAAGAAGAAACTGTTAAAAAACCACTTCCATTAATTAAAGGAATCAAACCCGGGAAATTGTAAGAAAAGGAGCCAACATGTTTGAATCGTTCAAAGGAGAAATTCCGGAAAAAGATAAACTGGTTGTACTAATTCAAAAAAAGATCTGCAATACCAGGTATTCTCTGGAAGATATAAAAGATATGATTTACACTCATATTTCCGCGCATAAGGGAATTGATGATACGGCTGACCATGATAAAGCGGAGGCCATCGCATTCAATGCTGTCAATAATCTGATAGATGATCTTGAAGTTAACATGACCAACTACAAGAGAATCAAGGAATATTTATTATCTTATCATTCTTATAACGGCTTCAATCGTTTGATTTTTGACTTCCAGATGTTCCTTAATAAAAGGGAGCTGTTGCACCTGATTGACCACGGAACGATAATATTCGGGGTTGATAAAACCAGAAACTGGAAACCCATCAAAGAAATAGTCCTGACGCTTATAAAACAGGATAAAACAGAAAAGTTTGCCGACGCATATAAGCGATACAAGACAAATCAAAAAAAGAAATAGAAGTTCCGTGCAGGAATGTACGGCCTTCGTATTATGTTTCTTTAATGAAAAACTTAAGCCATGCCAGCAGACCTTTTTCGCCTACGGCGTCATAATGGCTTTTTTCCATACAGGACTCTTTCGCAACGCTGACAAGCGGAGTATAACCGGATTTGCCTTCGTGAATGCTTTTCTTGCTCAGCAGACTGTTCTTTTCGCCGCTTGTCGATGAAAGCGCTATTATAGGGATGCCGGCGTCTTTCCCTTTGCTTTCATATTCCTTTTTCAGCCTTTTTATGACTTCCCAGCCGTCCATTACAGGCATATTCAGATCAAGTACTATCAAAAGGGGATCGCGTACATACTTCGTACGGATCAAATTAAGCGTATCCAGCGCTTCAGCGCCATTGTTCGCTTCAAAAACAACCATGGACGGATCGAACGCCTTGACCTCCCGGGCAACCTTCATCCGGATACCCTTCTCATCATCCACAAGAAGGACTGTATTGCTTGCCGGATCCATGTGCCTCTTTATTGATTCCAGGAGCTGTAAATAACTGTCTTCATCAGAAGACTCGATATCGATCTGTTTTTCCGTCATTGCGAACCTCCTTTGTGCTAAAGCGTAATCATAAAGCGGGTACCCTCGCTGTTTGTATCACATTTTATCGTTCCGCCATGCACGTCAATAATCTTCTTTGTGATTGCAAGCCCAAGTCCTACGCCGCCGCTTTTTTTCGTCTTGAACGCTACAAACAGATTATTCGCAATTTCCGGCGGCATGCCCGGACCATTGTCACTTATTACCAGAACAGCACGTCCATTCTTCAGTGTAGATAAGATTCTGATCTCCGGATACGGCACTTTGTGCTCAACAAGAGCTTCCACTCCGTTCTTACACAGGTTGAAAAATGCCATTTTCAATTGCGAAGCGTCAAGATTTCTTACACCGATTCCCCTGTCAAGGTCAAGCACTACGCTGAAATCAACGGCCTTCAGTTCGGCAGCCAGCGCCTTCACCGAAACAGCAGTCTCTGCCAGCACATCGTTGACATCAACCTGCGCAAAATCAGGACTGTATATATTTGTGAACTGCAGATATGTCGCGGCGAGACTGACACCCTCCCTGATGGCGGTTTCCGACAGTTCGAAGTCCTGTCTAACGTTCTCATCTTCAAGAACAGCCGGGCTGTTATGGCGGATATCTTCTTTAAGATATCCTATCCATGACAATCCGGATATGAGCTTGTTCTTTAGTTCGTGTATTGTCTGGTATGACGTCTGGCGGAGCCTCATTACTTCCATGGCGAACGCGACAATAGGCAAAAACCATAATATGCTCTTCAGACGTTTCATGAACGACTTGTTTTTTTCCAGTTCTGTCAGTAAAAATTCCTGAGCTCCCCGTTCCAAATCGATTTCCGGAAATATATTATTTTCAAACAGCAGTTGCAGGGCACCGGAGTTCTTCGCCACATTTCCCGGGCCGGTGGATCGGTGAATTGATTTAATCGGAATGCTTAACAGGTACTTTGTCTCATGCTGAATCCGTTTGTCCACGCCAGGGAAATGTCTTTTGTCGGCGGGCGCGTAAGTGTAAACTACCTTGCTCTCGTTAACTGTGACTCCGGCAATACTGTCAAAGGGCACTTGAACTCCGATGAGTTCGACGACATCGGAAAACAGGAATTGCAGATTCACGCCTTCCTCGCCCAGAATCGATCCTCCTGTAGCGCCGGTAAGTTGAATACAGGTATCCAGCGAAGCTTTCAGCAATTCTTCGGGCGTGCTGCCAAGGCTGAGTTCCACTATACGACGCAGATATTGTTCCATGAATATGCTGCCCTTTCAGGTTCTTATGAGTACATGACTTAATGATCTGCTTCCGATATTTGTACCACATGTCCAGTTAGAGTTCAGCATTTTTATTGTATAATTGAAGTCATCCGCCGCAAATGAATATGAAAAAAAATGATGTAAGGAATAACTATCGAAATATATTTATTGAATCCGGCAGCAAACTTATTTCCCGCATTTTTCCACCGGATAAGTGAGAAAATCTTGACTCTTCCCTGCAAAATCGAAGATTCTCCGCGGCAAGCCACGGAGAATCTTCGATTCTTAAGGTAAATTATGATTCTGTAAACGCTTGCTTACCCTGCAGCAAGCGAAGGTGTTTGCGCTCGCTACCGAATTCACCGCCATTTTAATATTTTGGGACAAAGTTCGCTGCGTTTGCAAACACCGAGCTTGTAAAAAATTTCCTTCAAGTGATCTTTTACAGTATATTCAGCGATGAAGAGCTTTTTAGCAATTTCCTTGTTGGAATGTCCCATGGATGCTAAAAGAGTAATTTCTTCCTGTCTCTGGGTCAGGTCGTATTGTTTTAGTTTATCTTGAGCGTATTCGGCATACGGCAATCGCTCCATCATAATTATTTTCCAGGAACGGCTGTTATGCAACAAAATTGTTTTGACATGGTAGCATCCTGTGTTAGTGCTGAAATATGTTGATTCATGTCCTTCTATGGCATCGAGCAAATCCTTTATAGGCTGATTGTTTAATGCTCTTCTTGCATCCTCGTTCATAAAAAATAAATATGGAGCTTGCCGCTGATAAACACGTACGATTATCACACCCGTGCTCTTAATGGCAGCTAATGATTTAAATAATATATCTTCCTGCCGGGCTTCTGCGGCCAGTCTGCGTTCTGAAATATCAGTTACAACTGTCAGCCACAAACTTTCCTTTCTCATTTTTATCAAAGATGAATTAAATAATCCGCATCGGGTTTTATTATTCTTGACCTTAACTTCCAGTTCAATATTCTGGGCATATCCCTTTTCTTTTATTTCATTAAAAATCACTAATCTCTGTCGGGTTGTTATATATCCGATTCCGACGGATGTCTGCCCGATCATATCCTGCCGTCGCAGTCCCATGCATTTTTCAAAAGCTTCGTTTATTTCTATATATTTGCCGTCCCTGGCCTGTGTAATGGCCATTGGATTCGGCGCTTTCCAGAAAAAATTGTTGATGTAGTTTTGGGGGGAGATCGTTATTAAGCTGTCGTCCATAAATATGCCTTTTTGCAACGAACAATATTAACAAAACATTATCGTATAAAGGATATTTCTGTGGGGCTTGTTTGAAGGTATAACAGAACTCCCTTATAATGCAATAGTAAATATTAATAAAAATCCCTCTTTCGAGGGATGCTTGTTTAAGGATTTTTCGAAAAAACGGCTACAGAATCGGAAATTGACAGTGACGGATTGAGAACGTCCGGATAGCGCTGCAGCAACAATATATCATCCTCCCGGCGCCATTACCTACTGCCATAATTATGGATGAACCGGCAAATAAAACGCGCGTCCGGACGGCGTTCTTTTTTCTTACTCATATTGTTCTGTCTTTTTTCCTTTTATTTTCAATTTTCAAATTAGCAATTTTATTGTTTGACATATTTTTTGTAATTGTTTAACACTTCAATTCGGCAGTGATATCAAAAATATTTCACAATTTAAAAGAAATAACTTCCGAGAAGTATGTTTGAACAATAAAAGCTTTAAAGGAAGAAAAAAATATTTAAATATAAGGAGTTTATAAAATGAAGGATGTAGTCATTGTTTCAGCGTGTAGGACGGCTATAGGAACATTCGGTGGCACATTAAAGAACATGATCGGAGCCCGTATTGCGGCGGTTGTCATGAAAGAGGCCATCAAGCGCGCCGGTATAGACCCGGGCATAATTGATGATGTTCGCTTCGGCTGTTGCATTGAAAACTGTAATACACTGAACACAACCCGGGTAGCAGCTCTTCTGGCCGGTATTCCGGAAACGGTACCCGCTGTAACCGTAAATCGCGTATGCATCTCCGGCATGGAAGCAGTGCTTAGCGGCGCTGCCATGATTCAGGCCGACATGGCCGATATTATTCTGGCCGGCGGAGTTGAACATATGTCCGGCGTACCCTATGTCAGTTTTGATGCCCGCTGGGGATGCCGCCTTCAGGATACTGTTTTTGTGGATGCCATGATCCGCGCATTGCACTGCGGCTCATATGTCATGCCATTGTCCGATGATGGTCCCGTAAAGTCAGGCCAGCCATTTGAAAGTTTAAAAGGCAAACCCTATATCATGGGACATACAACGGAACTTATCGCCCAGCTTTTGAACATCAGCCGTGAGGAAATGGACGAGGTCGCCCTGCGCAGCCACAATAACGTCGAACGCGCCACAAAGAACGGCGATTTCAAAGACGAAATCGTACCGGTTGAAATCCCTCAGAAAAAAGGCAAACCGCCCATCATTTTCGATAAGGACGAACATTTCCGTCCTGGATTAACCATGGATCAGTTGAAGGCTTTACCGTCGGCATTTATTCCCAAAACAGGAAAGGTTACAGCCGGTAACTCCTCGGGGCTTAACGACGGCGCTTCAGCAATGATTATAATGTCAGCGGAAAAAGCAAAGGAATTAGGATTGAAACCGATCGCCAGGATACGTTCCTCAGCCCGTGGCGGATGTCATCCTTCCGTGATGGGTTTGAGCCCGGTTCCGGCGGTAAGAAATCTGCTCAAGAACGACCCGAAACTCAGCATGGATGCTTTTGATCTGCTTGAAGTCAATGAAGCATTTGCCGGTCAATATCTCGGTTGTGAAAAGGAGCTTGGCTTTAAACGTGAAATTACCAATATCAACGGCAGCGGCATTGGTTTGGGACATCCGGTCGGTTCCACGGGATGCAGGATTATGGTTACGTTAATTCACGCCATGCAAAAACACGGCAAAACCCTTGGTCTTGCCACCCTCTGCGGCGGCGGCGGCGTTTCCATGGCCACAGCTATAGAAATTTTATAAAATTACCCTCTCAGGGGTTTGATTTATTTTCCGTATCAGGAAGAGCAGGACTTACGTTCTGTTCTTCCTGAACGGTTTCTTTTTGCTGCTCTTGTCCGGTTGTTTCCTGATTATTTTCATCCTTTTCGGAAATCACGTCATCATATTCAGGTATTACAATACCACGGCGCACCATGATTTGATAAATTCTTTCCGACTGGTTCCCTACGTAACTCGATGTGCCGTCAGTTCTGTATCTACGGGGGTTAGGTATAACAGCCGCCAGTATTGCCGCTTCACGGGCAGTTAATCCGGCAGCGTTTTTCCCATAATGTTTGCGCGCCGCCGCTTCAATCCCATAAATCCCATCGCCCCACTCGGCTACATTTAAATAAAGTTCCATAATCCTTCTTTTGCTTAATTGCCTCTCTATGCGCCAGGTAAGAATAGCTTCTTTTATCTTTCTTACCGGGTTTTTAGAGGGCGACAGGTACAGATTTTTTGCCAGCTGCTGGGAAATCGTGCTGCCTCCGACCTTAAATTTCTTTTTCTTGATATCCTTCTCGAGTGCTTTTTGCATGGCTTCAAAATCAAATCCTTCGTGAGACCAGAACTTATCATCTTCAGCGATAATTACAGCCTTCATCACATAAGGTGAAACACTGGAAAGAGGAACCCAAATATTTGTAATTTTTCTCTTTATTCCCTTTTCCTGCCAGATTTTCTCCCTGTATTTCATAAAAGCAGTTTTTTCAGGACGATTCTTTTTCAGATTGGCGACATTGGGATAGACAAAGTAGCGGCCTACATCAACAATAAAATATGTTAAGGTTAAAATTAAGGCTATAGAAATAATTTTCCAGAGAAATCGCATAGTAATCCTCTCACAAATTTTGATGGTCTTAACTTTCTTCAGGCATATCCACAGATTGATTAAGACAGGCACTGCAATAACCGAAAATCCACATAAAATCCAATAATAATTTGTACCGTCCCCAGAGGTCTCTTTTCACAAAATAACTAATACAAACAAATACTTATTACATAAAAGCAGCCAATTACTGCAAAATAAGTTTGACAGGCTTACCTTTTTTTAGTAAGTCTTTTGAAAATTGTGCAGTTGGCGGTACATTCTTTAAAAGAATGTAATGTATGTGTGTACAGCAACAAGGTATTCGTTTTTCGGTTAACAGTATGAATTTAAATCGAAATGTGTACACCGTTAATAGGATAATACCCCCCATAAACAAGGAGGCATTTCATTATGAAACGGCAGATTCTCGCATTATCAGGACTTTTTGTCCTTCTTTTGTTACTTAGTATTTTCAGTACGAACGCTCTGGCATCACAGTACAAGGTAAAAAATGGTGACACCCTTTACAGCATTTCCAAAAAATTCGGTGTTAGCGTTAGCGAAATAAAAAACGTTAACAATCTTCAAAAATCAAAAATTAAGCCAAATCAGATTATTAGTATTTCCAGCAAAAGATTATCTTCAAAACATAGTGTAAAGTCAAAATCCCAGCCGACTTACTACACTGTCAAGAGAGGAGATACTTTATCTAAAATTGCCAAAAAAACGCATCTGCCCATGAAGCAACTAATGGCTCTTAATCATGTCAATAGTAAGAGTTTACGCGTTGGTCAAAAACTTGTTCTGGCAAAATCAAAACCTGTATCAGAAGATGAGGATATTGCATCAGAAACAGCAACAGATGAAGACGATGATGCGCCGGACATTGCAAACTCAGACGATAAAGCAGAAACTTTTGACGCCGGCAATGATGAACGGGAAACTAAAGGGGAACTTTTGGGAAAATGGAGCAGTCCGGATGAAATGCAGCTATTTGTGAAAGTTGCAACCGGTTTCATCGGAGCGCCTTATAGATTTGGCGGCTCCAGCCTTAAAGGAATCGATTGCTCCTCGTTTGTCCAGAAGATTTATCGAATTTTTGATATAACATTACCCCGTAATGCGAGGGAACAATCCAAAGTCGGCATAAGTATATCCCGCGAAAATCTTGCTCAAGGCGATCTTGTTTTTTTCCATACAAAACGTTCATTAGGACATGTGGGAATTTACATTGGCAATAATGAATTCGTGCACGCATCATCCAAGAGTAAAGGCGTCCGCATTGACAGTCTGGACACACCTTATTATCAAAAAAGATTTCAGCGTGCCGTGCGGGTAAAAGGATTGGACGGCACCGGCGCTTAAAGTATAATTGCCGTTCAGATAAATAAGAGCTTCAACCTTATTATTTTCTTCATGCAGGGTTTTTGCCTGTTGATTATCCGCTGAGTTTATTATATATCACGCCGTCAATCCGGTCTTTTCCATTTTATACTCCGGGTGGAATCATGCGCCATTCAAAGACAAAATACGGCAATGGCAGAATTTGATAATAAATTTATTATCTTAATTACTTTATTCAGGAAACAAGCAAATGGAGAAAAATATAGTTGAAAAAATCCTGTCAAGTCATCTGGTTTCCGGCAATCTTGTGCCGGGTGAAGAAATCGGCATTTGTATTGACCAGACCCTTACTCAGGATGCCACGGGCACAATGGCCTACCTGCAGTTCGAAGCGATGAATGTGCCAAAAGTAAAAACTGAACTGTCTGTCAGTTACATAGATCACAATACGATACAAATAGGTTTTGAAAACGCGGATGACCACCGTTATCTGCAAAGTGCAGCTCAAAAATACGGCATTGTTTTTTCCCGCGCGGGAAACGGTATCTGCCATCAGGTCCATCTGGAAAGATTCGGCAAACCGGCAAAAACCCTTATCGGTTCGGACAGCCATACCCCCACCTGCGGAGCGCTGTCCATGATAGCTATCGGCGCGGGGGGCCTTGATGTCGCGCTGGCAATGGCCGGAAAACCGTTTTATCTTATCTGCCCAAAAGTTATCAAAATCAATCTTACCGGCAAACTCAAACCCTGGGTTTCCGCCAAAGATGTTATTCTCAAAGTATTGGAAATTTTCACCACAAAAGGAAATGTCAACACGGTATTCGAATACGGCGGTGAAGGCGCTGCTTCTTTGACAGTTCCCGAGCGCGCCACAATTACTAACATGGGCGCTGAATGCGGTGTAACAACATCTATTTTCCCCAGCGATAAAATGACACGCCTCTTCCTGCGATCTCAGCAAAGGGAAAGTGACTTTACGGAACTTAAGGCCGATAAAGACGCCGGTTACGCTAAGATTGTTAACATTGATTTGTCCAGAATCGAACCAATGACGGCGAAACCTCACAGTCCGGACAATATCAGCACTGTCAGAAAAATGAAAAAAATTGCCGTTAATCAGGTTTGCCTGGGCAGTTGTACCAATTCCTCATACAAAGATCTGGTTACCGTGGCTAAAATTTTAAAGGGCAAAATCGCCAACCCCAATATCAGTTTTATTTTAGCGCCCGGATCAAGACAGGTGCTGGAAGCACTGTCACAAAGCGGTTATCTGGCCGATTTGATCGCCTCCGGGGCCCGCATTATGGAAAATGCCTGCGGCTTCTGCATCGGCAACAGCCAGAGTCCTCAATCTGCCGCCGTATCTCTGCGCACATCAAACCGTAATTTTCTGGGACGATCGGGAACCATGGATGCCAATGTTTATCTGGTAAGTCCGGAAACGGCTGCCGCGGCAGTAATTACCGGACGTTTCACCGATCCCCGCGATTTGAAAATGAACTATCCGAAAGTCGCAATGCCGAAAAAGTTTTCCATTGATGATTCAATGATTATATGGCCGGACAAGAAAAAGACTGCTGATGTTTATCGCGGGCCGAATATCGGCGCTCTTCCCCGCAGTCCGGAGCTTTCCGATACCATTTACGGTCTGGTAACAATCAAGGTCGGCGATAAAATCACCACAGACCATATTATTCCCGCGGGTGCGCGGATGAAATACCGCTCAAATATTCCTAAATATTCCGAATTCGTTTTTGAAAATGTGGATGCCGCTTTTTCCAGGCGCGCCGAGGAAATAAAGAAAACCGGCAAACAGAATATCATCGTGGCAGGCCTTTCCTATGGACAGGGTTCTTCGCGAGAACACGCCGCTTTATGTCCCATGTACCTGGGCGTCCGCGCGGTAATAGCAAAATCATTTGAACGAATCCATGCCGCCAATCTGATAAATTTCGGCATACTGCCGCTGACTTTCAGTGTCGAAAGCGACTACGACAAAATTGATCAGGGAGACGAACTGGTTATTGCAGAGGCAAGAAAGACAATTTCCGGAGACGGAAAATTCATGGTGCAAAACAAAACAAAGAACACTTCGTTTTACACAATCTGTACATTATCCGAGAGGCAGAAGGAAATCATACTGGCTGGCGGCGCCCTCAACATCAACAAATAATACAATGACTTTCATTTACAGGAGCAGTAATTTTTTATGGCAGATAAAATCAAGGTAAAGACCCCTGTGGTAGAAATGGACGGCGATGAAATGACCCGCGTCATGTGGCAGATGGTCAAGGACAAACTTATTTTCCCGTATCTAGATATGAATATCGATTATTATGATTTGCATGTAAAACACCGCGACGATACCGATGATCAGGTAACTGTCGATTCGGCACGCGCGATTATGAAATACGGCGTCGGCATCAAGTGCGCCACAATTACGCCCAACGAAGACCGCGTCAAGGAATACAATTTAAAAAAAGCCTGGAAAAGCCCCAACGGCACCATCCGCGCCATGCTCGACGGCACGGTTTTCAGAAAACCTATTTTAGTCAATAATATCAAACCGGCTGTTTCCTCATGGAAAAAGCCGGTAACCATAGGCCGTCACGCTTACGGCGACGTTTATAATAATTATGAAATGGCAATTCCCGGCGCGGGCAAACTGGAAGTTGTTTTTACTCCGCAAAACGGCGGCAAGGCGGAAAAACATTTAGTCAAGGATTTTGAGTCAGCCGGAATAATTCAGATTAATCACAATCTGGATAAATCCATACTGGATTTTGCCAGAGCCTGTTTTACTTACGCTTTGGGTGAAAAGATTGATCTGTGGTTTTCAACCAAAGACACTATTTCCAAAGTATACGACGCAGGATTCCGCGAAATATTCAATAAGGAGTTCGAGCAGAACTGGAAGGATAAATTTGCAGAAAACGGAATTGAATATTTCTTCACTCTCATCGACGACGCCGTAGCGCGCATCATGAAAAGCGAAGGCGGCATGCTGTGGGCGCTGAAAAATTACGACGGCGACGTGTTGTCGGACATGATTGCTTCCGCAAGCGGATCGCTGGCCATGATGACATCCGTGCTGGTCTCACCCAACGGCTGGTTTGAATACGAAGCAGCGCACGGCACAGTGCAAAAGCACTATTATAAACATATTAAAGGCGAAGAAACTTCCAGCAACTCGATGGCGCTCATTTTCGCCTGGAGCGGCGGTCTGCGCAAACGCGGCGAGATTGACGGCACTCCCGAAGTGATAAAGTTTGCCGATAAGCTCGAAGAAGCGGCCATTGCCACCGTCGAGAACGGCACAATGACCGGTGATTTGCTGGCGCTTGCCGAAAAGAAATCTTCCAACAAAAAAGTAAACACGGAAGAATTTATCGACGCTATCGCCGCGACACTGAAAAAAAAGCTCAATGACTGATCGCGCTGAAAATCTGCTTCCCAATCTGCTGGATTTCACTCTGGAGGAAATGCAGGAATTTATTTCCTCTCTGGGAAAGGAAAAATTCCGCGCTCCTCAAATAATGAAATGGCTGCATCAGTCGGGCAGTGTTTCTTTCGATGAGATGACCACCCTTTCCCGCGATTTTCGCTCCGGGCTGTCCCGAATCGCCCGCATCAACCGTCCGCAAATCGTAAAAAGCCAGGAATCCAGAGACGGAACAAAGAAAGCTCTCCTGCGTCTGGAAGACGGACTTTTTATCGAAAGTGTTTTAATCCCGGGGAAAAATAACTGGACGATCTGCGTATCCACTCAAGCCGGCTGCGCCATGGACTGCAAATTCTGTCTGACGGCTCGCCAGGGTTTTAAAAGAAATCTGAATCCTTCGGAAATTGTCGGCCAGCTTATAACACTGCGGCAGGAAATACCTGAAGGTCCCGAAATAAATAATATTGTTATGATGGGTATGGGCGAACCGCTGGCCAATTATGATAATGTCTTAAAAGCAATAAAAAATCTTACCTGTGATTTCGGCATGGGATTTTCCAACCGTAAAATCACTGTTTCCACCTGCGGGCTTGCTCCGCAAATTATCCGTCTGGGCAAGGATATCTGTATTAACCTTGCCGTTTCACTTAATGCCCATGATAATGAAACAAGAAGCAGGCTTATGCCGGTCAACAAAAAATATCCTCTGGAAACACTCTTGGATGCCTGCAGGCAATATCCCATGCCCGGACGCAGACTGCTGACCTTTGAATATATTTTAATTGACGGGATTAATTCTTCCGTGCAGGACGCCAGAAAACTGGCGGCCCTGTTAAAGGGACAGCGCTGCAAATTGAATTTAATTGTCTTTAATGAATATCCCGAATCACCTTTCAAATCGCCGTCAAAACAAACAGTGGAGGCTTTTCAGCAAACATTGATTGACAGTCATTACACAACGATGCTCAGAAAAAGCAAAGGCAGTGATATCCTCGCAGCCTGCGGACAGCTGAGCGGCGCTTTCAGCGTTTAATGAAATTATTGTAAATACTTCTTAGTAATATTATTTTTCATTTTTCTAATTCACACAATTCTTTGATAAAAATGCTGCTGAACTGAAACATAACATGTGGTACAAGTATCCGCGGCAGGTCACTATATGTTAAATAAAATAGATATTAGTCCTAAAAGACAGATTTTGATTGTCTATATCGTTTTGATATTGGCTATATTCGCTGTTTTCCGGCAGGTTAATCAATACGGTTTCGTCAATGTTGATGATCCCATCTATGTCACCGATAACATTTATGTACAGTCCGGAATCACACTGGACGGTTTACGCTGGGCCTTCAGTACGATCTATGCAAACGACTTCTGGTATCCCTTGACATGGCTGTCTTTGATGCTCGACTATCAGCTTTATGGCCTGAATGCCGGCGGGTATCACTTGACCAATATTATTATGCATATATTGAGCGTTCTGCTGTTATTCCGGCTTTTTAACCGCATGACCGGATCAATATGGAGGAGTGCTTTTGTCGCGGCCTTATTCGCGCTTCACCCGCTTCGTGTGCAATCGGTTGTCTGGATTGCCGAACGTAAAGATGTGTTAAGCGCGTTTTTCTGGATGCTTACGTTATGTCTTTATGTTTATTACACGGAGAAACCGGTTATAAAAAGATATCTGCTCGTTGTTTTTTTCTTTGTCTGTGCGCTTATGAGCAAGGCAATGGTTGTAACTCTGCCCCTGATTATGATTCTTCTTGATTACTGGCCGTTGAAACGTTTTCAATCGAATAAAGATAATTTGATTTTATGGCAGCTACGGGAAAAAATACCTTTGTTTGTTTTTTCAACAGTTTTTTCCGTAATTACATTTTATGCTCAAAACAAGCCGTCTTCTAAAATTCTTGATCTTGGTTCCAGAATCGCCAATGCTCCTGTTTCTTTTGTAACTTATCTTGAAAAAACATTCTGGCCTCATGATCTGGCTGTTTTTTATCCCTTCCAGGATCAACTTTCGATATGGCAGGTTGCAGGAGCTGCCTTTCTTATTACTGTTATCAGTGCTTACGTCATTGCAATGGCGAGACGTTTGCCTTATCTCTTTGTCGGATGGCTGTGGTACGCAATAGTTCTTCTACCGGTTATCGGGATATGCCAGAAAGACTTAATGGTCGCAATGTCCGACCATTATACTTATCTGCCCTCCATCGGCATTGCCATTATGCTGGCATGGGGCATTCCGTCTTTGTTTCCACAGGAACATACGCGCAAAAGAATATTATTCCCGGCTGCAATAATCTTCCTCGCAATTATAACATTTTTAACATGGGAACAATGCGGTTACTGGAAAAACAGCACATACCTTTGGAGTCATGCTTTAAAGGTAACAAAGGATAATGCTCTTGCCCATGGCCATCTTGCCTATTCTCTGGCTGAAGAAGGCATATTCGAGGAGGCTGTTTATCATTATAACGAGGCCATTCGTCTCCAGCCGGATTATGCCAACGCCTACTATAACAGGGGAAATATTTACACTGAATCAGGTCAATACCAAAAAGCCATACAGGACTATACTGAAACCATCCGCGTGGAGCCTGATTACATTCCGGCATATTTCAACAGGGGGATGGCTTACTCTATGATTGGCCGGTATCAGGCGGCTATCGGTGACTATACCGAAGCTATCCGTCTGAAACCGGATTACGCCGAAGCATACAACAACAGGAGCGCTGTTTATTTAAATATGGGCGACATCCGGAGCGGTTGCCGTGACGCGATAAAAGCTTGTGAAATGGGAAGTTGTAAAATACTGGAAGTAGCTAAGAGCAAAGGAGACTGCCATTAGACAGATTCTATGTTTCTATGTTCATCCCTGAACGTAGAAACATGAAGGGAACTTAAGCAAACTTCAACAGACTATGTTTAACAAACTAAATATCAGTTCCGACAAACAGAAATTTATAGTTTATACCGTTTTGATATTAGCTACACTTGCTGTTTTCTGGCAGGTGAATCAATATGATTTTGTCAATGGTGATGATCCCGTATATGTTACAGATAACATTCATGTAAAGTCAGGAATTACATGGGATGGATTACGTTGGGCGTTCAGCACAACCCATGCCGACTTCTGGCATCCTCTGACATGGCTTTCTCTAATGCTCAATTATCAGCTTCATGGTTTGAATCCCGGAGGCTATCATCTTACCAACCTTATCCTGCATATATTGAGCACTCTGCTGTTATTCTGGCTTTTTAACCGCATGACCGGTGCAATCTGGAAGAGCGCTTTTGTGGCGGCTTTGTTCGCGCTTCATCCGCTTCATGTGGAATCGGTTGCCTGGATCGAAGAACGAAAAGACGTCCTGAGCGCTTTTTTCTGGATGCTTACTTTATGTCTTTATGTCTATTACACGGAGAAACCGGTTACAAGAAGATACCTGCTTGTTGTGATTTCCTTTGTTTTGGCGCTTATGAGCAAGCCCATGGTTGTCACTTTGCCCCTGATTATGATTCTTCTGGATTACTGGCCGCTCAATCGTTTTGAGTCGCAGAAAAACAACCTGATAATATGGCAGTTGAAGGAAAAGATGCCTTTATTTATCTTATCAGCGGTATTTTCTGTCATCGCACTTTATGCTCAGTACAGGCCTTCTGTCAGACTTATTCCTCTGGATATGAGGCTCTCCAGCGCTTCTGTTTCTTTTGTAAATTACCTCGGACAAATATTCTGGCCTTATGATCTTGCTGTCATCTATCCTTCTTTGGAGCAAATTCCGCTCTGGCATGTTCTGGGTTCTTCTCTATTGATTTTATTTATCAGCGCCGCGGCTATTGCAGCAGTTAAACGTTTTCCATATCTCTTTGCCGGATGGCTGTGGTACACAATAACCATTCTGCCGACGCTCGGAATCACTCAGACGGGAATTCACTGGACACACGACCACTATACTTATCTGACATATATCGGCATTTCCATCTGTCTGGCCTGGGGTATTCCGTCTTTGGTCAGGAATGAAGAGACCGGAAAAAAGATTCTCTTTCCGGCGGCTGTAATCTTCCTGTCCGTCATGTCATTTTTAAGCTGGCAGCAATGCGGTTACTGGAAAAACAGTGAAAAACTTTGGAAACATAATTTAGAAGTAACAAAGAATAATCTCTGGGCGCATGTTCTTTTATCCTACACTCTGTCCGAACAAGGCAAATTCGAGGAGGCTGTTAATAATTATAACAGGATGATTTCTCAGCAGTTCAAGTATGTTAAGTATGAAATCGTTTATAACAACAGAGGAAATGCCTATTCCAAACTTGGCAACAGGGAACGCGCCATCGAGGATTATAGCGAGGCCATTCGTCTGCAACCGGATTACACTGAAGCCTACTACAACAGGGGAACTGTTTACATTGAATCCGGCCAATACCAAAAAGCTGTCCGGGACTATACCGAAGCTATCCGCATAAAACCTGATTATACGCAGGCATACTTTAACCGGGGGATGGCTTACTCCAGGATTGGCCGGTACCAGGCGGCTATCGGGGACTATACCGAAGCTATTCGTCTAAAACCGGATTACGCCGAAGCATACAACAACAGAAGCGCTGTTTATTTAAATCTGGGCGACACCCGGAGCGGTTGTCTTGACGCGGCAAAAGCCTGCGAAATGGGAAGTTGTAACATATTGAAAATAACTACAGGCAATGGAATCTGCCGTTGATTGCTTACACCACTAAATTTCAAATATTCAACTTTCCATCTTTTCACCAACTCACAAAGAAGATGGCGGATAAGCGGCGCTTTAGGAACATGATAAAAATATTAATAATTTACTCCTGTAATTTTCAAGTTTTATCTTAAAGGACAACCGTGTTTCCAGTATAAATCTTTAATACGTGCTTTAAAACCGAAGCTATTGACCCCGGCCAATTTTCCCCTTGATTTTTATTATAATAACTATATAATAACTAAAAATGTGTTCATTGTCGTTGTAAACTCATAATTTAACCCACAATCGGGGGTTGCCTTGAAAGCGACTTATCGGAACCTGTCAATATTTATCCTTCAAGAGATTGCTGTATCTCTTGAAGGTTTTTTATTTTAATTAACACCACCCCGCTGAATGCTATAGTTCTGACCTGTATTGAAATGTGCTTTATTTACAGACGGTTAAAAATATAGCTATTTGCACTTCAACCGGCTGTATCAAAAGAAATATTTTATCGAATAAGGAGGGGATTTCATGAAAAAATTAAGAGTTTTACTTGCCATTGCAGCAATACTTACTCTTACGCTTACACTTACACTTACAAGTTGCGGAGGCAGTAGTAGTGGCGGCGGCGCAAGTGACAATACAGTTTCGCTTACAATACTTCAAACTTCCGATGTTCATGATCATGCCGGCGGATATGGTTCTGCCGCATCATATTCTCCAATGACTACAGGCAATGACGAGGTTCTAGGCGGTTATGCACGCATGGCCACTTATATTGCCGATGTCAAGAATCAGAAAGGCTCGGATAACGTGCTCCTCTGCGATACAGGCGATTATACAATGGGAACCGTTTATACCATGACACTTGCTTCGTCTTCTCCGCTTTCTTTCATGTTTTTCTCTATTACGGGGTATGATGCAATAACAATCGGCAATCACGAAGTCGAGTTGGGTCCGAATGCATTATACAGTTTTATAAATAACGCGAAAAACAATACAACCTATCCTTTCACTGTTCCTATTCTCGCCAGTAATATGAATGCCAGCAGTTCCGCCGCCATGACCGCACTTCTTAATAACGGCACAATTGTTACATCCATGATCATTGAAAAAGCGGGTATTAAAATCGGTCTTCTCGGAATCATGGGTGAAAATGCTGATTTTGATGCTCCCAACGCGGCGCCTCTGACTTTTGATCATACTTATGCTGCTCTTCAAACCCAGGTTGACAATTTAAGATCCAGCGGCGCTCAAACTGTTGTTCTTTTGTCTCACGAAGGGTTTACGGTATCCGGAGGTTATGCGGTAGGCAACGATGCTGATATCGCTGATAATGTTACCGGCATTGATGTAATTCTTTCCGGTCATCTTCATATAAATCAAACAGCGGTAAAAACATCTGCTAATCCTAATGATACAATACTTGTTGAGCCGGGCGAGTATGGCGAGCACATCGCAAGACTTGATCTTAAAATAGACAAAACCACCGGTAAAGTAACAAGCTATACCAGCACAAATCCGACCATCGATGACACGATTGTTGGTGATTCATGGATGAACTATATAGTAGGGACGGAGGTTAATTCCGCTCTTGATACCGCCCTTGCCGCTGCATTCACCGGACTGGGATTAACTGGTGTGACTTCCATTCTTGATACTGTGGCCATAAATGATGCTCCAATAGATAAAACGTCAATTACAACCGGCTATACTGTTGGGGAATCGGTTCTGGGTAATCTTACCGCTGATTCCTATAGAACTGCCATCAACGGAATATGGGCAACTTATTATGCCGCGTACGGCGCCGCCGCCGCTAATGCCGCCATGACATCGGCGACAGGCGATGCCAACCGGGTTCAGATTTCCTTTGTTCCGGGCGGCGTAATTCGAGATCCCCTGGCCGTAGAAGATGGAACCATTTCGTTTGCCGATCTTTACAATGTAGTGCCTCTGGGAGCGGATCCTCTGGATTCGACGGCATTCGGTTATCCGCTGCTGACCACATACATTAAGGCTGACGATATTTATAAAGCTGTCGGTATATCCTTATTAATGGGCATGATTTCCGGTAACGACACATACTATATAAACTTTGCAGGTATTTACGTTGATGTTGGCGGAAATGCAAGTGGAGCGGGCATGGGATTTGATGTTTATCTCTGCCCCACGGATACCAACACATCCAGTCCGAATTACGGCATGAATAGTAACATTCCATATGCCGCGGGAACATTGCTTTATCGTACCGATACAGCAACTACTTACAAAATTGCCGTTGATCTTTATACTCTTTATATGATGTATGAAGTTGCATCCTTGTACTCGGCTTATACAATCCATACTTATAATGCTGCCGGTGATACAGAAGTAACTGCGACCGGTAACCGTGTTTACACCAGCGCCAGCGGAACCACCATGCGCCCATGGCAGGCGATGGAGGCATGGTCATGGGCGGCAGGCGCGCATGCAACCTCTAATCTTTCTAACGCAGGATATACGTCTGCTTTGCCATACCGGCGTATGCAGTAATAGATTTTTACTTAATTTATAATTAAGGAGGAAATATAATGAAGAGATTCTGGTTAGTTTTGTTGACGCTGGGGCTTGTCATGGCCTTCAGTGCATCAGCCTTCGCGGTTGACGTCAAAGTTAGCGGCGAATATTATGCCGCCGGCTTGTATTTAAATAAAACCACCTTAAATGATGCGCGATGGGGTTACGACCGCACCAATCCCAGCACGGCCTTCTTTTTTCAGAGGCTGCGCATAGGGACTGATTTTATCATGTCTCCCTCGCTGAAACTGGTCACCCGTTTCGACGCAATGGAAAGAATCTGGGGCGGGCAGAGATCTTATCCTGATCCCACGCAGGGGACTAAAGGGATATATCAGGATCCCACATCGGCGGGAACCAGGGCTGAAAATGAAAACATCGCCTTCGATCTGGCATATGTTGAGTATATTTCACCCGTCGGTTTGTTCCGCGTGGGCTACCAGCCGGATTATGAATGGGGAACTGTTTTCGGCAACAGGACAACGGGCGATCCCGCCGGCATAATCACTTACGGAATAAAGGCCGGAAATATTACTGCTGTACTCCAGTACGCCAAGGAAAAGGACATGAGCAAGAGCGCAGTTGATCCTTATGCCACCACAACTGACAGGGATTACGATTCCTACCGTCTGGGCGTTGTTTACAATTTTAACTCATCCAAGGCAAAAGGCGAAATAGGCGGTCTGCTTCTCTGGGAACGCGATGCAACCAACAAGTCCTATAACGGTTCTCCGACTTTCCCTTATCTTCCAACTCCTCCCATACCCTATCTCTCATTTACGTATTTGACCAATGCCTATAAGCTTATACCCTATTTTAAAGCACAGATAGGACCGGTCGCTCTTCAGGGAGAAGCCGAATACACATTCGGCGACGCTATGAAATGGGAAGACGGTGATGGAGTCAGCAACCCTTACGGGATACAAAATTCCGCCAATGTCAGCATAGACGCGTGGAGCGTTTTCCTTGACGCCACCGCGACTTTCGGAAACTTTTACTTCGGCGGAACTTTTGCTTACCTTTCCGGAGATGATCCCAATACCAATGACAAACTGGAAGGCAGTAACAGTCTGGCAGCCGTTAATACTTCCGGCCTTGACTGGAATCCCTGCCTGATTCTGTTCAACAATGAAGTCATGACCAACTGGGTAGGCGGGCTTAGCGGCCACAGTGATTCAATGGTCAGCGGTGAGATGTCCAATGCCTGGTTTTTCCAGGGCAGAGTCGGTGTGAAACCAACGGTACAGTCGGACATCGTTCTTTCTGTTTCCTACGCAACAGCCGATAAGAAACCGGATCCCAAGCTTCATTCGCTGACTAATTCAATAGTTGGCGGCCCCTACTATTCAACGACGCAGTACGGCAGCGGCAGTTATGGTTTGGAAGTTGATCTCACCGGTACTTATAAAATCACGAATAACCTGTCCTATACGCTGGGCGCCGGTTATCTCTTTACCGGTGATTATTACAAAGGATACGATTATCCCCGTGCAAATTATAAAATCGTAGACGACTACATGATTATCAACAAACTGACTCTATCTTTTTAAAGAGTTAGTTTAGTTGTTCAACAATTGATCGAAAATCCCGGGAGGAAAAAATCTTCCCGGGATTTTTTTAAGTGCATATTCTATTTAGTCGTTCCTGAAATATTCATAACATATTGATATAATTATTTGATTAGCGAAAGAATATGTGATATAAATGCCGGAAATATCAGAAAGGGAGCTAAAAACCGGCAAATTTATGCGACC
>Ga0153915_10000185_pt1 | contig 56561 bp, 40 predicted proteins | sample Opewatmetagenome_2_FD_107003 | JGI IMG/M metagenome (GOLD analysis project Ga0153915, IMG submission 107003) | Freshwater wetland microbial communities from Ohio, USA - Open water 3 Core 3 Depth 3 metaG | ecosystem: Environmental > Aquatic > Freshwater > Wetlands | place: USA: Ohio, Lake Erie...
CCTCTCCGGGGAGCCGGACGATCCCGAGGCGAATTGAGGGTCTGGGAAACAGGAAGCCTTGCCCGGGGTTAGTCTGCGAAAGCAGCCCTGTCCGGAAGCGCCGGGAAATTGATTTGACAGGTTCAGTCGCGGCCGGTCACTTAGTCGCCCCTTATGAAGGTAGTTTCGTCCCTCAAATCGGCCAAGAAGCGTCACCCGGACTGCCAGGTGGTCCGCCGCCGCGGCAAAGTTTACGTGATCAACAAGACCGACCCGCGCTACAAGGCGCGCCAGGGTTGAGCCAACACCATTCTCTCACACCGTGAAAGCTGAAGGACATCCGGCACTAAACAACGTTTGCTTCCTCGACGTCGCGACGGGCAAACGTTTCCTCACGAAATCCACCATCAAGTCGGCCCGCAAGGAGACGATCGATGGCGTGGAGTACTACGTCGTTCTTCGCGATGTGACGATGGACTCGCATCCGGCCTACACCGGTGAGAAGCGCCTGGTCGACACCGCGGGACGCGTGGAGAAGTTCACCTCCAAGTTCAAGCGCGGCACCCGCATCGCGAAGTAAGCGCAGGCCTTTCCCCGCCCTCTTTCGAAGCCCTCCGGGTTTGCCGGAGGGCTTTTCTATTCCTGCGGCGCGCTCGGGCGGCCGCGGCTGCCCGAGCCGGACTCGCCGAAGGGATCGACCGCGCTTGACGCGGATGACGCCCCGGGGCTGAGTGGCAGCAACCGCCATGCGAATCCGCGCTTTCCAAGGACTGGTTCCGGTTCACGAGCACGCCGCCGAGGTGGCGTGCGTTCCGTACGATGTGGTGGACGCGGCCGAGGCCGCCGCGCTCGCCGCGGGCAGGCCGCGCAGCCTCCTGCACGTCGACCGGGCGGAGATCGACCTGCCCGCCGAGACCGATCCGCACAGCGACGCGGTTTACGCGAAGGCGCGCGAGAATTTCCTGCGTCTTCAGCGCGACGGCGTCCTCGCGCGCGAATCCGGCCCCTGTCTCTACCTCTATCAGCAGCAGATGGGATCCCACAGGCAGCGAGGGCTCGTCGCGGTCTGCCACGTCGAGGACTACGACTCAGGGCTGATCAAGAAGCACGAGAAAACCCGGCGCGAGAAGGAGGACGACCGCACGCGGCTCGTCGATACGCTCGGCGCGAACACCGGCCCGATCTTCCTCACCTACCGCGACGACCCGGCGGTCAAGGCCCTTGTCGAGTCCACCATCCAGCAGCCGCCCCGCGACGATTTCACCGCGCCCGACGGCATCCGCCACACGCTCTGGCGCATCCCGGGAGGCGAATCGTTCGTGAAGGCTTTCGGGCGCGTGCCGGCCTTCTACATCGCCGACGGGCACCACCGCGCGGCGAGCGCGGCTCGCGTCGCCCGCATGCGCCGCGAGCGCCATCCCGGGGCGACGGGCGCCGAGGATTTCAACTGGTTCCTCTGCGTCATCTTCCCCGCCAACGAGCTGAAGATCCTGCCCTACAACCGGGTGGTGCTCGACCTGAACGGACTTTCCTCGAAAGCGTTCCTCGAAAGGGTGCGCGCCGTGTTCGGACTAGAGGCGGGGGCGCCTCCATCGCCGGCCGCCACCGGCCGCGTGAGCATGTATCTGGATGGAAGATGGCACGGGCTCCGCTGTCCGATCGACCCCGCCGCCGACCCAGTCGCGAGGCTCGACGTGAGCGTCCTGCAAGACCGACTCCTGGCACCGATTCTCGGCATCGACGATCCGCGCACGAGCAAGCGCATCGACTTCGTGGGCGGAATCCGGGGAACGGACGAGCTCGTCCGCCGCGTCGACCGCGCGGGCGGCGTGGCATTCTCGATGTACCCGGTGACCGTGGGACAGCTCATGGACATCGCGGACGCCGGGCAGATCATGCCTCCGAAGAGCACTTGGTTCGAGCCGAAGCTTCGCTCGGGGCTATTCGTCCACACCTTCTAGCCGGCCGCGGCGCCTCCGCACTATGGCCCGGCTCTTCCGGAGACTTCTCGTCAACCGCAGCGTTGCGCTGCTGTTCTGCGGGCAGGTGATCTCGCAGGCCGGGGACAGCATCTACCAGATCGGGCTGCTCTGGCTCTGCCTCGAGCTGACGGGATCGAAGTCGCTGACGGGGCTCATCGCCAGCGCGGCGTTCTTCCCGTACCTGGTGTTCGGGCTTCCGGGCGGGGCGCTATCGGACCGCTTCCCGCGCAAGGCGATCATGATCACCTCCGACGCGGTGCGGTTCCTCCTGGTGGCCGCGATCCCGGTGCTTTACGGCATGGGGGCCGTCACCCTGGCGACGCTGGCGCTGATCACCTTCCTGCTCGAGTCGTTCTCGGCGGCGTTTTATCCAGCGCGCGACGCCCTGCTCCCGCAGCTTGCGCCGGCCGAGGCCCTGCCGCACGCGAATGCGCTCATCCAGACTTCGTGGCAGCTCGCGATCTTGCTCGGCCCCGCCCTGGCCGCCGTGCTGCTGCCGGTCGTCGGGCTGAAGCACTTGTTCACGGCGGATGCGGCGACATTCCTGATCTCGATGGCGGCGGTGATGGCGATCCGGTTGATGAAGCCCGGCGACAGGACCGAGAGCCGCCAATCGACGCCGTGGCACGACGACATGGCCGCGGGAATCCGCTACGTGGCGACCGATCCGCTCATGAGGATCGTCGTGATCGTAACGGCCCTCGACAACCTGATCCTGATGGGCCCTGCGATCGTCGGCATCCCCATCTACGTGCGGGAGGTGCTCCAGCTCGACGCGGCGCATTATGCGTGGGTGCAGGCGGCGCTTGCGGGCGGGGTATTCGTGGGGGCTCCGTTGATGGCGGTGTACGGACGCAGGGCGCGGCTTGGCCGGCTCCTGCTTTGGGGGGTGGTGTTCGACGGCCTGACGTATCTGCCGCTTTTCTTCGTGCGGACCTTTAGCGGCGCTGTGATCACGATCCTCATCCATTCGTTCTTCATTCCGATGATCACGGTCTCGCGGGCGACCCTCATCCAGCGACACGCCCCGCCGGAACTTCAGGGCAGGGTGTTCAGCATCGTCCAGATCTGCGTTGTCGGCGGGACGGCGCTGTCGATGCTCGCGACCGGCCTGCTCGCCGAGCAGATCCCGATGCCTTGGATCTACCTCGGGATGGCCCTCCTCGCCGCAGCCACCGCCGCGCCGGGGTTCCTGTCGAAGGCGATCAGGACACTGCCAGAAGTGGGAGACGCCGGATGAGGAAAGGCGATGAACGAGCTCCCCTTTTTATCAGTCCGCCGAAACCGGCGTGATCATCCGGTTGGACGAACTGAGGCATTGAATCTGACCAGACTCCCATTAGCAGTACCCAGTGCAACGCTCCGCTGAACCGCCCCGCCAGCCCGCCTGCCCGCCCGCCGGACGCCGCCTTTGGATCTTCCGGTTGATGGCGGCGATCGGCCTGCCGCTCCTCCTTGTTCTATTGCTTGAAGGGGGCTTGCGCCTCGCGGGTTATGGTCATCCCACCCGTTACCTGATCCCCGATGAGAAACCGGGATGGTACCGCACGAATCCGGACTTCCTGAAGCTTTTCCTGGCCGACAATTTCGACCTGCAGCCCCTGAACTTCCGGATATCGGCGCGCAAGGCGCCGGGCGTGGTGCGGGTCGTGATCCTCGGCGAGTCGGCCGCCCAGGGAATACCGGCGCCGGCCTTCGGCTTCGTCGCGCAGCTGCGGGCCCAGTTGCTCGAGGGCTTGCCGGGGAAGAATGTCGAGGTGATCAACACCGGCATCGCAGCGATCAACTCCCACATTGTCCTGCAGGTCGCCCGGGACCTCGCGGATTTTGAGCCCGATCTTTTTGTCGTCTACATGGGCAACAACGAGGTGGTGGGGCCTTATGGGCCGGGGTGCACCTACTTGCCCGCGATGCCGCCGCGCTGGGTGATCCGGCTCAGCGTGTTCGTGCACTCGACAAGGTCCGGGCAGCTCCTCCGGAATCTGTTGGGAACGCTCTCGGCGCACGGCCGGGAGACAGGAAAGCCGGCGGCCGATATGGAAATGTTCGCCGCGCAAGCCACCCCGTCCGGCAATCCCGGCCTGGAGGCGGTCCGGCGCAACTTCGAAGCGAACTTGACGGACATTATCCATGCGGCCCGCGGCGCCGGTGCCAGGACCGTCGTGTGCACTCTGGCATCGAACCTCAAGGATTGCGCACCCCTGCTCTCGCGGCACCGGGCCGGTCTGAGCGGCACCGAGCTGGAAGCCTGGCGGAGGACCTTCGAGCGCGGGTTGGTGCGGTGGCGCATGGGGGACAACGAGGCGGCTCGCAGCGACCTCGAAGCTGCCCGGCGGGCTGACCCCGAGTACGCGGAGACCTATTTTCTGCTTGGAAAGCTGGCGATGCAGGCGGGGGATCCTTCGATGGCGCGCCAGGATTTTCTGGAGGCAATACGCCGCAACGCGCTTGGATTCCGTCCCGGGCTCATGCTCAACGAGACCATCCGCAACGTTGCTCGGCGGGAGGCCGGAGTGGAACTCATCGATACCGCCCTGTTGCTGGGCTCCGATCCCGCCTCAGCGCCCCCTCCCCCCGGCGCGGAATTGTTCCTGGATCACGTCCACTTCACTTGGGCCGGCAATTATCAACTAGGCCGCGCGCTGGCCGAGCGCACCGCGATCCTGCTGCCCGGCCGGCATGCCGAACCGCTGGTCGGGCTTGATTCGGCGGCCTGTGCCGCAGCGGTGGGCTACACACCAACGGCGCTGGCTTCTGTCCTCTCCCTTGCCGAGATCGTCATCCAATCGCCGCCGTTCACCAACCAGCTCACGCATTGCGAGGATCTCGCCCGGCTGGAACGCAATCTCAGTCTCGCCAAAGCCTGTGTCGCCGATACCGGCGCCATGGCTGCATCGCTTCGCTCGGTCCGGGCGGCCGAGACTCGTGATCCCGGGAATCCGTATCTTCTGGAGATCGAGGAAAACCTCGCAAGCAGCCTGGGTCAGCCCGACGCCGCGCTCACGGCTGCGGCGGCCCGGAGGCGCATTCTGCCCGATACCCCCGCCCTGGCCACTGGCGAGGCGTTCAGGCAATTGCAGGCCGGGCATCCGAAGGAAAGTCTCGCCCTCCTGGAGGAGACGGCGGTGCGGTGTCCTCCGGGCGAGCTCGCCAAGATGGGGCCGGCCTTTGCCGAATATTACATCCGCACCCGACAAATCGCCGCGGGGCTCAGACGGCTCGATGCGCTGTTTGCGCATGCGCCGCGCCGCGACCTGCACCTGCTCCGGGCGTCGGTGCTGAAATCCGGCGAAGATCTGCGCGCCGCAGAAAAGGAGTTCCGTGAGGCCCTCGCTGAGAATCCGTCCGATCAGGGCGCGCTTGAGGGGCTGGTGGCGCTTCTCCACGAGGATGGCCGGGCCTCGGATGCCGGGAAAGCCACCCTGGCGGCGGTGGGCCCCCAGCCCCGGAATCACCGGAACAACCTTCGCGCCGCCCAAATTCAGAAAAGCCGCGGACAGGGCGCCGAGGTCATCCGGCTGCTTCTCGCCGCGGAGAAAAGCGGCCCGGTGAATGCCGAGATCGAGATGGACCTGGCCCTGCATCTGGCAGCCTCCCAGCGCCTCAACGAGGCGCTCCTTCACCTCGCCCTGGCCCGCCAGCTCGCTTTGCTCGAAGAGAACCGCGACGCAGTCGAGGCCATCGACAGCCTCCTGCGCCGGTTGCGCGGCGGCAATGGCGGCCCGCCATGACCGCGATCCTCGGCATCTCCGCGTTCTATCACGACTCCGCCGCCGCGCTGGTGGTGGATGGACGGGTGGTCGCCGCCGCACAGGAGGAGCGCTTCACCCGCCGCAAGCACGATGCCGGATTCCCCCGGCACGCGGTCGACTATTGCCTTCGCTCGGCGGGAATGGATGCCGGCCGGCTGGACCATGTCGTCTTTTATGAAAAGCCGCTGCTGAAATTCGAGCGCCTGCTCGAGACCTACCTCGCCGTCGCCCCTGCCGGCCTGAGGTCCTTCCTCAAGGCGGCCCCGATCTGGCTCCATGAGAAACTGCAGCTGAGCCGCGTGATGAACGAAGGCCTCGACGGGAAATACCGGCGCCCCTTTGTGTTCGTCGACCACCATGAAGCCCACGCCGCCAGCGCGTTCTTTCCATCCCCATTTGATGAAGCGGCACTGCTCACGGTGGATGGAGTGGGGGAATGGGCCACCGCAACCTATGGCACCGGCCGCGGAAACAGGATCGAGCTCTTGCAGGAGATGCGCTTTCCGCACTCCCTCGGCCTGCTCTACTCGGCATTCACCTATTTCTGCGGATTCAAGGTGAACAGCGGCGAGTACAAGCTGATGGGCCTCGCGCCCTACGGCGCGCCCAGGTACGCCGACCTGATCCTCCGCCACCTTGTGGACCTCCGACCGGACGGATCCTTCCGCATGGACATGGGCTATTTCAACTACTGCGCTGGCCTGACCATGACATCGTCGCGGTTCGAGCGCCTGTTCGGAGGACCGCCCCGAAGGCCGGAGGCTCCGCTGACCAGGAGGGAACTGGACCTGGCCGCCTCGGTGCAGCAGGTCGCGGAGGAGATCATCCTCCGGATGGCCCGGCACGTCCACCGGGAGACGGGGCTGCGCAACCTCTGCATGGCGGGCGGCGTGGCGCTGAACTGCGTCGCCAACGGGCGCCTGCTGCGCGAAGGGCCGTTTGAGCGGCTCTGGGTGCAACCTGCGGCTGGCGATTCCGGCGGCGCCCTTGGCGCGGCGCTTTTCACCTGGCATCAGCTCCTCGAAAGACCCAGGACGCCGGGCCGGCCCGACACGCAACACGGTTCGCTTCTCGGCCCGGCATACACCGACTCGGAGATCGCCGCAGTCCTCGCAGCCCAGGGGGCTGTCAGCAGGGTTGCGGCGGACGACGGCGCGCTTTGCGAGGAGACGGCCGCCTTGATCGCCGAAGGCAAGGTGGTCGGCTGGTTCCAAGGCCGAATGGAATTTGGCCCGCGCGCCCTGGGCAATCGCAGCATCCTCGGCGACGCGCGCAACCCGGACATGCAGTCCGCCATGAACCTGAAGATCAAATTCCGGGAGTCATTCCGACCGTTTGCCCCCGTGGTGCCCGCCGAGAAGGCGGAGGGGTATTTCGAGCTCCCGCGCGGGGTGGATAGTCCCTACATGTTGATGACCGCCCCGGTCTGCCGGGAGCGCCGCCGGCCCGCGGATGCTTCAACCGGCGGGGGGATCGAACGGGTGCGCGAGGGGCGCTCCGACATCCCGGCCGTCACCCATGTCGACTACAGCGCCCGCATCCAGACCGTGGATTCCGACCGCAATCCTCTGTTTCACCGTCTTCTCTGCGCGTTCGAGCGCCAGACCGGATGTGCGGTGATGATCAACACGAGCTTCAATGTTCGCAGCGAGCCCATCGTGTGCACGCCCTCCGACGCCTACCGCTGTTTCATGGCCACAGGCATGGATGTGCTGGTGATCGGGCGCCACCTCCTGCTCAAGGATGAACAGCCCGTCTCCGCGCGGATCGACCCCAAGGCCCACATCGCCGGATTCGCGGTCGACTGAACCGCCCGCACGCCATGCCTCTCATCCGCATCAATCACCGCCCGTCCCCGCGCCAGCTCCTGGTGTTCTCGATCGGCTGGCTCGCCTTTGCCGGCAGCCTCGGCGCGCTCCAATGGGTTCGGGACAGGCACGCGGCGGCGGAAATCTGCTGGGGGCTGGCCTGGGTGGCGCCGGTCGCGTGGCTGGTCTGGCGCGAGGGCCTCAGGCGGCTTTTCCTCGGCCTCTGCTATGCGACCTATCCCCTAAGCTATGTGGTTTCCACCGCCGTGCTCACGATCCTCTTCTTTGGGGTGCTGACCCCGATCGGGATCGCGCTGCGGCTCGCCCGTCACGATCCCCTTGCCCGGCGGCGCATTTCCGGGGACACGAGTTATTGGCGGCCCCGCGAGGGCGCCCGCTCCCCCGAAGGCTATTTCAGGCAATACTGAAGCATGAATCCGCAGCCCCAAAATCGTTTTGAGCAGCAGTCGGCCCGGAAACAGCGCGGCTTCGTCGTCGAGTTCTGGGATTTCATCCGGCACAACAAGAAATGGTGGCTCACCCCGGTGATCGTCCTGCTGCTCGTGTGCGGGCTCCTCGTCGTGCTCAGCGGCAGCGGGCTGGCTCCGTTCATCTACACCTTGTTCTGAGGAGATACTGCCTGGGGACGGGCAGATGAACGAGCGCCGCCGCATCCTCGAGGGCGGGCGGAAAACGACGCCTGCCCCGGAGGGGATTCTGGCGGCCGGAAAAAAGTCCGCCGGCTTTTTTGCGGCCGGCGGACTTGAACTAACCCACCCTGAGAAGCGGCCGGTGGAGGCCCTGGATCACTTCTGAAGATGTTTCATGAGCTTCAGCACCTCGACGCCCGCCAGCAGGACAATGCCAATCCCATGAGTGTCGTTGAGGTTCCATAGAAGCTCCTTCTTGTAGTATTCGGGAGTGAATGAGAACTCAGAGCCGCGGCAGACGCCGTGGACATTGCCGCCGCGGTCGATGAAGATGCGGTTGAGGGCCTCCCATGCCCTGAGGACGGATTTGACGTAGGCGTCCGGGTTCTCAAGCCAGCCATACTGCACGCCCCGGGCGAACGCGTAAGTGAACATCGAGGTGCACGAGGCCTCCGGATAGGCGTCGGGCTCGTTGAGAACCTGCCGCCACATCCCCTGTTTGTCCTGGAGGGCGAGGTAGCCGGAGCAGAGGTCGCGGAACATCCCGAGCAATTCCGGCCGCAGCTTGTGATTTTCGGGGAGGACGGCGAGCAGCTCGGACAGCGAGAAGATCACCCAGCCGTTGCCGCGGCCCCACGGGATGCCGGTGGCGAGCTTGCGTTTGAAGTCGTAGACGTGCGACATCACCTTGAGCGAGGGGATGTACAAGTGCTGGCGGAACCCGAGGAACTGGTGCGCGGCGTCGTCGACGTACTTTCTGTCGCCAGTGAGCTGGTAGTAGCGGCAGAGGAAGGGCACGCTCATGTAGAGATCGTCGGCCCACATCGTGTCCTCATGGAACACGTGCATGAGGTGCTTGCGGAAGAACGTGCCGTCAGGGAGCCGGATCTGCTTGTTCGAAATGTAATTGGCGACGAAGTCGGCGATCTCGCGGTAGCCGCGGATCTCGGCGTTCCCAGCGACCTCAAGCATGGCGGAGCCGAATGAACCGCAGTCATCAAGGCTATCGATGCTCGAGAGGAGGTGGTGGACGGTCGTCGCGCCGCCGTACTGCCCCTTGTCCCAGAGCGCGTAGTGGAAGGTGTCGCAGCAATACTGGACGTGGTTGACGACATACTGGCGGGTCTCCTCGGAGCCGATCGCTTTCGCGCTGTGGAGGAGCCCATACAGGGTGACGCCGAGGGGGTAGTTCCACCGGCCGTAGAGGGGATTCTCGTTGTAGGGACGCACCCAGGCGTCGGGCATGTCGCAGCGCCAGTAAGTGTCGCCCGCGAGGCTGGGGACCGTCTTGTTGAGGTCGCGCAGGCCGGCGAGGTTCATCTTGGCGGAGGCGGCGAAAGGTCCGGCGAAAATCCACGGATCGGAGCATCCGACGAGGCGGCAGGGGCTGGAATAGGCAACGGCGCTGCGCCCGTCGGAGAACGAAAGCTCGAAGCCCCAGCCGGAGCCCTTGCACGCGGACTGGACCATCAGATCGTGGATGCCGAAGGGAATCTTGACGGTGGCGTTGATGCGTCCGGCGGCCGCGGTGCGAAAGACCTCCTTATCGGCGACAAAGACGGCGATGGGCCCGAGGGAACGGCCCTTGAGGGAGTACTTGCCCGAGCCCTTCTGCAGGAAGGTGGCCTTGGTCCAGGCGATTGCCGAGGCGTTGGGGACAAGGCCGTAGATGCGCTGGAGTCGGCCCATCTTGAGGTGGGCGGCGTCCCAAGAGAGCTCGGGCAGCCACTCGACGCCGGTGTCGCGCTCCGTCATGTTGGGACCGGGGAGGGCGGGGAGTTCCGCAGGCATCGGCTTGGTGAAGATCCATCCCTCCTGGCCCTCGCGCTCGGCAGTGGGCATGAGGAAGTAGTACGGGAGCTTGCCGAGCCAGGTGCCGAAGCAGCCGCCGAAGCCGGCCCGCGTCTTCTTGAAGCGGATGACGAGGTGGTTCCAGCCTGCCTTTAGGGGGATGAAGATGGTGTGGCGCTCGTCGCCGTAACGCTCGTGGAAGAGATTCGACCGGAAAACGCACTCGCCGTTGCAGGTGATGACGATCGGGCCGAAGCAGCTGACGACGAACTTCAGTTCGGAGGCGGCGTCGCTCCAGTAGCGCGCCCAAGCGTAAACGAAGTGCTCGTTCGGGGTATTGGGGAAGACTTTATCGAGGTCGACAGTGTAGCGGTAGTCCTTGCCCCGGAGGATACCCCGGCGGCTGTAGGCGCGGTAGACGGGGGGATGGGCGGGATTGAAGCCGACGTAGCGCCGGGCAATGCCCTCGAGGGTGCGTTCGACCTGCATGCCGGCCTTGCCGAACATGCACTGGTGATCTTCGAAATAGAATCCCATAGGGTGTGGAGTTTGGTTTTGAGAAAAGCGACTTCCCCAGATAAAAGCTCTTCCGGAGAGCCATGGGGAACCGGGAGGTCAGAGAGTAGCGATTTGGGGTGAAAGAGAGGGGGAGGATACGATCTCAGCTGGGGTGAAAACAAAACCCTCGGCGGAACGCTTCAGGGATGAGCGAAGCTGCCGCGCATCAGGCCGACAGGTGAGCACGACTATTGTTGTGGGGAACTCAGGATTTGCGGAGGCGAAACGTTTCAGGAACCGATGCGACAAATTTCTCCTTTTCGTGGGGGGGCTCAACCTGCTGGGCATCTGACAGTAAGACCCAAAGGGGGGCAAAATAACCTCGGGAAAATGCCACGGCTTTGAACTTTTCGCGCCTGCCGCGCGACTTCATCATTGAGAAAGCAATCCAGGACGCCTCAGAGAACCGTGACCGCACAGCCACACATCGCGATTGAGCAGCTCTACAAGGATGCCGGACCGGCGTTGCTCGCCTACTTCCGTCGGCAGCCGGGATTGGCGGGATGCGCCGAGGATCTGGTCCAGGACACTTTCGTGCGCGCGTTCCGCAGCCAGGAAAGACTGCGCGAGTCGGTATCGCAGAGGGCGTACCTTTTCGGCATTGCCAGGCACGTGGGCTTCGATGCCATGCGGGCTGCGCGTCCCGCGGTGGAGATCCCGGAAGAAGAGCCGGCAGCGGCTGAGCCCGCGGAGGACGGGCGCCTGGAAGCGATGCGAGCGGCGATCACAGGGCTCCCGGAGCTGCAGAAGGAGGCGCTGATGCTGAAGCTGCAGCAGGAGCTGTCGTACGCCGAGATCGCCGAAGTGCTCGCCATTCCCATTGGGACCGTCCGATCGAGGCTGCATGCGGCCGTGCTCCAGCTTCGCCAGTCCCTCAACCCGGAGCAGACATCATGAAGACAGAATCGCTGGAATCGCTTTTGCTGGATCGGGCGCTTGGGGAACTCGCGCCCGAGGTTGAGGAACTGCTCGATGCCCACCTCGAGCGCGATCCAGCCGCGGCGTGCCGCGCGCAGGCGTTAGCCGACACCGTGCAGTGCGGCAGGCGCGCCCTCGCGCCGCGGGCGGAGGAGCTTCCGCATCCGATTGCGGCAAGGCATGCCCGTCTGGAGTGGAGCGCGGCTTGGAGCTTGCTCAAGCTCGCCGCCTGCCTCGCGATCGGCCTCGGCCTCGGCTGGTGGCTGCCGAGGGGGAATGAGCAGCCAGCGCCGGAGGCATCCGTTGCGCACATGGCCCATAATGCCGGCCCCGGAACGGGGAACCCGGAGGGCTTCCGGTGGATTGGAAAGCGAATTTCGGCCGGCGGGGAAAGGCAGCTGACCCGCGAGGGCCGTTCACAAAGCCGGTACCGGCTCATTTGGGAGTCGCCGGCCAAGCTGCCGCGTCTGGAGGAACACTCATGAATACCGCCATCAACTTCCGATTGATCCGCAAGGCTGCGGCGTGCGTCGCCGCGGGAATCGCCCTTTTCTTCCTGTCGGGCTGCCTGCAGGAACACCTCGTCTGGTCGCCCGATGGCAGCCAGGCTGCCGTGGTCTCGACGGCCGGGCTGAGGTTCTGCACTCCCGACGGGAAGCTCAGCGCTCCGTTGATGCCGGCGGTCACTCATGTGGCCTGGCTCGTCGACTCGCAGGGGCTTGTGGTCGCACGGGCTAGAAAGACCGGCGACTGGAAGGAGCTGTCGCGCCTGATGGGACAGGAGCGGACTGCAGCCGTGGAGGCGGCCGCGGATTCCGTTTTCGCGCAGCTGGAGAAGGGGAGCCCCTGGGGCGACCCGATCTTGGAGATGGACGGGAAAAAACAGAACGGGAGTCTGCTCAAGGTTGCGCTGCGGGAGCGCCATGGCGAGGCGCTGCGGCGGCGCCTGGGGCCACAGGAGACAGAGAAGCTGGAATCCGCGACGGTCGAGGTGAATGGACTCGTGCTCGTCAAGGTCGCAGGCGAGAAGGTCGAGCCGGCGGCGGTGCTCCATGAAGGACTTGGGCAGATCAAGGACATCCGCGTCTCTCCGGCCGGCGGCGCGGTGGCGTTCACGACCGCGATGGCCGAAGCGGACTCGAAGGAAAGCCGGCTGCTGGTGGCCGGTCTCGACGGAAGCGGGGCATCGACCGTTGCCGAGTCGGTGGCGGAATGTCCGGACTGGACGGCCGACGGCAAGGCGCTGGTCTACGTGCGGGCATCACTCGGCGGGGGGAAGGACGATCTGCGCATCGGCACCGTGGAGCGGTGCGCAGTGGACAGAAAGGGCGGCCAGCTTCGGGCCTCGGGCGAGGCGGTGCCTCTTGCGGGCCTTTTCTATCAGGAGACAACGCGCGTGCGCTGCCTGCAGGACGGGAGGATTCTCTTCAACGCGGTCGAGTTCAGCCTGCCGGTGACAAAGAAGGATGCCGACCCCGAGCGCGAAAGTCTCTTCGCGCTCGATCCGGCCCGGCAGTCGACCCTGGTGCGGATGGTGCCGAAAAGTCAGGCGAAGGACCTGCCGGCGAACCTCGGATTCTTCGAGATGAGCCCAGACGAGCAGCGCGTTCTCGTAGGGGGGCTCGAAGGCGAGGTGGCCGTGCTCACCCTGGCCACCGGGGAAGTCAGCCAGCACCAGCCTTCAGGCGACTACGGCCTGATGGCGGCGCCCGTGTGGCGCGGCAACAACGAGATCACGTATGTCCGGCGCAATCCGCTGGTGGATGGAAAGCGACCGATCCGGAAGGGCGAAGTGGTCGTGGACCGGCTCGACAGCGGCAAGGATGTCGAACGGGTGCTTAGCCGCGACTGGTCGCAGGAGGTCCTCGAAAGCATTTTCGATTCTTCGGACAGGAAATAGCCAGCAGCCGGCGCCCGGAGTCTGGCACGCAACTTCGCGCTTTATTCCTTCGCGCGCACCGCCAGACTCCGACCCCTATGCTCGATCCCAGACTTCTTCGCGAAACGCCGGAGCTTGTGCGCGCGGCGATTGCCAAGAAACACCTCGAGGTTGACCTCGACGCCGTGCTGCAGCTCGACGCGCAGTGGCGCACCCAGCTCACCGGGGTGGAGGGCCTCCGTGCGCGGCAGAAGGCGGCCAACACCGAGATGGCGGCCCTGAAGAAGGGCTCTCCGGAGTTCATCGCCAAGGTGCAGGAGATGAAGGGGCTCTCCGCGCAGGTGAAGGAGAAGGAGGGAGGGCTTGCCGCGCTCGAGGCGCAGTGGCGCGCGGCTATGCTCACGCTGCCGAACATCCCGCACGCGAGCGTGCCGGAAGGCCGCACGGCCGAGCAGAACGTGGTATGCGCGACGCACGGGTCGACCGACGCGGTGTCGCCGCATGCGAAACCGCACTGGGACATCCCGGGCTTCGACAAGCTGTTCGACTTTGCGCGCGGGGCGAAAGTGACCGGCGCGGGTTTCCCGTTCTACGTCGGCGACGGCGCGAGGCTCGTGCGAGCCCTGATCCAGTTTTTCCTCAACGAGGCGAGCTCCGCGGGCTACCAGGAAGTGAACCCTCCGGTGGTCGTGAATGCGGCGAGCGCGACGGCGGTGGGTCAGCTCCCCGACAAGGAGGGGATGATGTACCAGACGATCGAGGACCAGTTCTACCTGGTGCCGACCGCGGAGACTCCGCTGACGAACTTCTTCCGCGACGAGATCCTCGACGAGGCGGCGCTGCCAGTCATGCGCTGCGCCTACACGCCGTGCTTCCGGCGCGAGGCGGGAAGCTACGGCAAGGACGTGCGCGGCCTGAACCGGCTGCACCAGTTCGACAAGGTCGAGCTGCTCAAGTGGGTGCATCCGACGCGCAGCTACGAGGAGCTTGAGAGCCTGCGCGCCCATGCGGAGAGCCTGCTGGTGAAGCTGGAGCTGCCGTACCACGTGCTGCTGATGTGCGGCGGCGACCTCGGTTTCACGCAGGCGAAGAAATACGATCTCGAGGTGTGGTCGGCCGGGCAGAAGCGCTGGCTCGAGGTGTCGAGCTGCTCCAATTTCGAGAGTTTCCAGGCGCGCCGCGCGCAGATCCGCTTCCGCTCGAAGGAAACGGGGAAACCGGAACTCGTGCACACGCTGAACGGTTCGGGCCTGGCGGTGCCGCGCGTGCTGGCGGCGCTTCTGGAGAACAACCTCCAGGCCGACGGCCGGGTGCGCATCCCGGCGGCGCTCGTCCCGTGCTTCGGCAAGGAATACCTCAGCTTCGCCTGAGCGCCGGAGTGCCGACGTCGGCCGGCCCAACATGAAACCGGTGGCTGAACGAGCGGCGTGGGAGCGAAAGGCGGCGCTATTCGCGGCGGCGGTGCCGCGGGCGCGCCTGCACCGCGCGGTGCTGGCCTGGGCCTGCCGGCGGACGGCTGCCGCGCGCGGCCCGTGGGTCGTGGCTTTCTCGGGCGGCGCGGATTCGCTGGCGCTTCTGCTCGCGCTTTGGACGCACTGGCCGCGGCGCCGGCGCGTGCTGATGGCGGTGCATTTCAACCATCGGTTGCGGGGGAGCGCGGCCGCCGCCGACGAGCGCTTTTGCAGGAGCGTGTGCCGGGCGCTCGGCGTCAGACTCTATGTCGGGCGGTGGGCCCGGGCGCGGGCCGGCGCGAGCGAGGAAGAGGCTCGCGAGGCGCGGTTCGCCTTCCTCGGCAAGGCGATGAAGGCGGCGGGGGCGCGAGCCCTCTGGCTGGGACATCACCAGAGCGATGTCGCGGAGACGATGCTCATGCGGCTGGCGCGCGGAAGCGGGGCTTCGGGGCTCGCGGCGCCGCGACCCGTGCAGAAAGTCGCAGAACGCGTCCACCTGAGGCCGCTGCTCGGCTTGAAGAAGGAGGCGATCGCGGCGGCGCTGCGCGCAGCGGGGGTGAAATGGATGGAGGATCGCACCAACACGGGGCGCGGCTATTTCAGGAACAGGATCAGGCTCGACGTCGTCCCCGCCTGGCAGAAGGCGGCCGGGCGCGACGCAATCGCGGGGGCCGCCCTGGCGCGTGAATTGATCGAGGAGGACGACGAGGCTCTTGAGGCATGGGTGGCGAAATGCCGGCCTTTTGAGAGGGGAGGGCGGCTGAGTCTCGCGCGCCTCGCGGGGTGCCCGAGGGCGGTGGTGCGGCGGGCGCTCCGTCGATGGCTTCTGCGGCAGTCCGGTGCCGAAGGATTGAGCCGCCAGGGATTTGAGGATCTGCTGGACGCCGTGATCGCCGGGCGTCCCACGCGGAGGAGTCTGGGCCGCGCGGGATTCGCGGTCATCCGCGGCGGGCGCTTGCACCGGCAGGCATCAAGTTGAAGGCGTCTTGAGCCGAAAATAGGGGAGAATCGGGGAGGGCAGGAGATTTCAGGCGTGCTTCAATTGACTTCTCCTGTTGGAACCTGCACTCTGTACAAACAGTCAAAAGAAACCCGCATGTCTGAGAACGAAGGAAAGAATAAACGGCGTCCCCTAAAGAACCTGCCGCCCGATAGGTTCCAGCCCAAGCTCTGGCTGTTCTGGCTGGCGCTCGCCGCCATCCTCATCCTCGTGCTCAAGCTCGGGCCGGGCCGCATGACGGCCCCGGCGACGTTGAAGATCCAGGAGGTGATCGACTGCGCCGTAGCGGACAAGATCGCCGAGGGCACGATCCGTCCGGATCCCTCAGTCGGACGCGACTGGTACGCGCTCACCGGCGAAATGAAGGAGGCGACTCTCGTCGGGGAGAACGGGAAGACCAAGTCGTTCAGGGCGGCCGGCATCCTGACGTTCAACAACGTCGAGATCCTGCAGAAGTCGAAGGTGTTCACCGAGCAGGCGGCCACCAACATGCGCACGCAGATCGTGACGCAGGTGCTGCCGCTCGTGATCGTCATCGAGCCCGTCTAATTCCTGTTCGTCCTGCAGTTGAAGCAGTCCGGAACGTGGGCGCCGAACTTTGGGAAGAGCAGGGCCAAGTTGCTCACGCGGGACCGGGAGAAGGTTACCTTTGCGGATGTGGCGGGCTGCGACGAGGCGAAGGAGGAGGTCGCTGAGATCGTCGAATTCCTCAAGGATCCCAAGCGTTTCCAGAAGATCGGCGGCCGGATCCCGAAGGGCGTGCTGATGGTGGGGCCTCCGGGAACCGGCAAGACGTTGCTGGCCAAGGCGATCGCCGGAGAGGCCGACGTCCCGTTCTTCTCGATCAGCGGTTCGGATTTCGTCGAGATGTTCGTCGGTGTGGGCGCGAGCCGCGTGAGGGACATGTTCGAGCAGGGCCGCAAGAGCGCGCCGTGCCTGATATTCATCGATGAGATCGACGCGGTGGGCCGCCAGCGCGGCGCAGGACTCGGCGGCGGAAACGACGAGCGCGAGCAGACGCTGAATTCGATGCTGGCCGAGATGGACGGCTTCGATACGACCGAGGGAGTCATCATCATCGCGGCGACCAACCGGCCCGACGTGCTCGACAGCGCCCTGCTGCGGCCCGGCCGTTTCGACCGCGAGGTCGTGATCGACCTTCCCGATCTGGTCGGCCGCGAGCAGATTCTCAGGGTGCACGCGCGCAAGGTGAACCTGGCGGAGGACGTCAACCTGGCCGAGATCGCCCGCGCCACCTCAGGACTTTCCGGCGCTGAGCTTGCGAACCTCCTCAACGAGGGGGCGCTGTTGGCCGCAAGGCGCAATAAAAAGCGGGTGGAGCGGATCGACCTCGAGCACGCGCGCGAAAAGGTGCAGTTCGGGCGCGAGCGCCGCCGCCTGATGGACGATGCCGAGAAGAAGATGACCGCCTATCACGAAGGCGGCCACGCCCTGATTGGCGCGCTTCTCGACGACAACTGGAACCAGCTTCACAAGGTGACGATCCTGCCCCGCGGGCGGGCGCTCGGCATGGCGATGTTCGTTCCGAAGAAAGAGATCCTCAGCCTCTACAAGAAGAGCATCCTCAACCGCATTACGATGGCCCTTGGCGGGCGCGTGGCTGAGGAGATCGTCTTCGACGACATCTCAAACGGAGCCTCCAGCGACATTCAGCAGGTCACGAAGCTCGCCCGGCACATGGTGTGCGACTGGGGAATGAGCGACCTCGGGCCGATCGCGTTCGGAGAGAATCACGATACCATCTTCCTCGGGAAGGAGATCTCGCGGACCGAGAACTACAGCGAGGCGACGGCGCAGAAGATTGATGCCGAGGTGCGGAAGATCGTCGACGAGCAACTCGGTCGCGCACGCAAGATCCTCACCGAACACCGCACGGCGCTGGACAAGATTGCCGAGGCGCTGCTGCAGTACGAGACGATCGAGGGGAAGCACGTCAATGAGATCCTCGAATTCGGCGAGCTGCGCTCATCGGTGCTGCCTCCCGTGATAGGGAAGCCGGGAGACAAGGCGGAGGCAAAACCCGCTGACAAGCCGTCGTCCGAACCCGTCGCCGGCGACACGGCGACTCCGGCTCCGTCTCCCGCCTGAGGGTGGGTTGCGCCTCCGGCGCTCCGTATTCGACGAAATCCCCCAATCCAAGAACGGCCTTGGATTGGGATCGGGAAACCGCCATCTTGGAGGCAGGGAACCTACCATGAACATCTGTTGCATTGGAGCGGGCTATGTGGGCGGTACGACAATGGCGATCATCGCCAGGCGCTGCCCCGGGGTGAACGCCACCGTGGTCGACATGAATGCGGCGCGAATCGCCGCGTGGAATTCGGACCGATTGCCGGTCTATGAGCCGGGGCTCGACGAGGTCGTCAAGGAGGTCCGCGGCCGGAACCTGACCTTCTCCACCGATGTGCCCGGGGCGATCAAGCGGGCCGAAATGATCTTTGTGTGCGTGAATACGCCCACCAAGAGCTACGGGATCGGCGCCGGGCGGGCGGCGGATCTGCGCTATGTGGAGTCTGTTGCGCGCACGATTGCCGAGCATGCGAACGGCCCGAAGATCATCGTCGAGAAATCGACTATCCCGGTGAAGACGGCGGAATCGATCCTGACGATCCTGGCCGCGAATGCACGCGGTTGGCATTTCCAAGTGCTTTCGAACCCGGAATTCCTGGCCGAGGGGACGGCGGTGCGCGACCTGGAGAATCCGGATCGCGTGCTTATAGGAGGAGAGACGACTCTTGAAGGAGAGAAAGCGGTGAAGACTCTTGCGGACGTCTACGCGAACTGGGTGCCGCGAGAGAGGATCATCACGACCGGGCTTTGGTCCTCCGAACTCTCCAAACTGGTCGCCAATGCGTTTCTCGCTCAGAGAATTTCCTCAATAAATTCGATATCAGCACTTTGCGAAGTGACGGGTGCGGACGTCTATGAGGTGTCCCGGGTGATTGGGCGCGACGGCCGGATCGGGCCGAAATTCCTGCAGGCCTCAATAGGATTTGGAGGTTCCTGTTTCCAGAAGGACATCTTCAATCTGGTTTACCTGTGCGGGCATTTCGGGCTTCCCGAAGTTGCTGCTTATTGGGAGGCCGTCGTGAAGATGAATGATTTTCAGAAGCGCCGTTTCACGACCCGGATTGTCGATGCGTTGTTCAACACCGTGGCGGAGAAGAAAATCGCAGTGCTCGGTTTCGCATTCAAGAAGAACACGAACGATATCCGGGAGTCGCCTGCCATCTCGGTATGCAGGGATTTGCTGGCTGAGCACGCCCGGATCTCGGTTTACGACCCGAAAGTGAATCCCGAGGAGATCAATAGGGAACTGGCTGGCCCCGATGGCACAACCGATCGGCGACTGTCAATCGCGAGGACTGCCTATGAAGCCTGTGATGGCGCTCACGCAGTTCTGGTTCTCACTGAGTGGGATGAGTTTACATCTTTGGATTTTTCGAGAATCCATTTCTCGATGCAGAAACCGGCCTGGGTCTTCGACGGACGGAATATCCTCGATCTGGAGGCACTCAAGAAACTCGGTTTCAGGGTCTATTGCATTGGACGGAATCTGTAAAAAACGCATTAGATTGTCTTTTTGGACGGTCGTGATCCATTAGGGTATTCTACCTATGGCTGGTTATCAATGATTTGCGGATTTTACGCCGAAATAGGGAGTGACTAGGGTAAAACCCCTTTTTTGTGGACAATCCGCCGTGCCGATGTTGGCCTTGTTCAATAAGCAAAGATTTGTAGATCGTTTGAAGGAACCCTCCATGAACTCCTTATTCCGCAAAATTCTGGCAATCGGCGTCACATTGATTGGCGTACTTACTCCTGCGCTCATGCAGGCAAGTGCCGCGCCGGGGACTGCTGCCGTGGTCTACGGCGTCAGCCTCAAGTATGTGGAGAGCACAGGCCCATACAGCGAGACATATGACCTGACGATCACATCTCCTGCGAATCTTGCGAGTGGCACCTATAGCATCGCCGTCGGAGTCACGGCGACCAGCATGCCCACGGACGTGAGTGAAGCCACCGCGCTCAGCTATGTCTCGCTCAGCGCGAGCACGCTAACCTACACTGAGGGGAGCCAGAGCCAGACGGTGACGGTGACCGTCACTTATCCGGCGGACGCCACGATCGGCGCCTATGCTTATACGATCGCCACGACCGGCTGGCCGACCACGAATTCCCTTGGCTACACGATCACCGATGCCGGCAGTGCCATCAACATGGATGTCACCTCTGCGAACACCACGATCCTGTCGGCTCCTGCCATGGTCATCTCGGCCCCGACCAACGGCGCAAGCTATACCTACACGATCGGCGGATCAGCTCTTTCCATCCCCTTCTCATTCACCGCCACGACGGCTTCCACGGATCCTGTGATCACGAGCGTAAGCGCCGACCTGGGTGGCACCGATGTCTCCTCTTCGATCACTTCCACGGGAATCGGCACGGCGAGTGTGACGGGCACGGGCACTCTCACCATCTCCGCGGCGGGAACCTATGTGTTCACGGCGACCGCCACCAATTCGGTCGGGAACGGTTCGTCAACAGCGACAATCGTCGTGACGGCGGTTGCTCCTCCTCCGGAGGTCACGATCAGCTCGCCGACCAACAATACCTCGTACACCTACTACTCGGGAGGAACCGCAGTCTCGGTGCCGATCTCGGTTGCGGCCACAAGCTATTCCGCTGGGATTTCCTCGCTCGCCGCGACGGTCAATGGGACTGACGTGTCGCTGACGACTTCCGGCATTGGAACGACCTCGGCGACCGGCAGCGCGACCCTTTCCCTGACGACCGCAGGGACCTACGTCGTTGTCGTCACTGCGACGGACGACGTCGGCACGACGACGGCCACCTCGACCTTCACCGTGACGGTGCAGGATCCGGCCCCGACGGTGACGATCAGCTATCCGACGATCAGCACGGTCATCACGCGCACGGCGGGCACCTGTGCCACGTCCGTCACCTTCAATTTCACGGGCTCTGTCACGACTGGTTCGATCAGCACGGCCACGGCCACCTTCAATGGTGTCACAGTGCCTGTGACGACCAGCGGCATCGGCACTGCTGCGATCACGGGCACAGGCACGGTGAAGATCGCTTCTGGCGGCACTTTTACCATCGCGGTCACCCTGACCAGCGCTGCAGGCTACCAGGGAGTCGCGACTGTCACCTTCACCGTCAATGAAACGGTTCCCACTCCTCCCGTGCGCCAGATCCTCTGGCTGCCTCCATGCTCTCTGGGCAAGATGTTTCACGGAGGGAGCACGGTCCCGGTCCGCTTCATGATTACGGATGGGTGTGGCCATTACGTCCGCGATCAGGGAGTCATCATCGCCATCTACGAAGTGTGCAACGGTGGAAAGCTTTCGCAGCCCCGCCTGTACAACTACAATCAATACTGCGGCGGTTCGTGGGATAACTTCGGAATCGGTGGCTACCACTATAAACTCGATTATGGCACCGGTTCCGGGGCTCATACCTATCGGGTCGACGTCTACAACTTCTGGCCCACTTGCTCGACCAATGTGAATCTGCTGGATTCCAAGACATTCACGACCGCCGCTTCCTACGGCGTTCACTGGAATGGCTGCGGCTATGACGACGACGACAGCGGCAAGAACGGCTGCAAGTCGGACAGCGATTGGAATGGCATGAGCGGCTATGAGAGCCAGGAGGGCCACGGCTGCGGCTGGTGGTGGTGATCTAGTCTTCCCCACCTGGCCCCTTCAAGGCACAATTCGAGAGCGCGCTCCGCAAAGGGCGCGCTTTTTCGTTTGGGAGGCAAGGCTCCGCGGACTTTGTCGACGGGGCCCGCAGCAGAATGCCCGCGCCGTTCCGCCGCCGAGGCTTATCATCAACAGCTCCGCGCTCGCTGCAGCCGGCGGGTTGTCACGAACCGGTTGCGCTGTTTTCGGCGGGGCATGGCAGGTCAGTATTTCCGTTTTGGCGAAGCTGCTGACTGATGCTGCACCAAGATGATGCCGGTGGTTGCGATCGCCAGGGCCGCCAGTTTCCGGGCGTCGAGGCTTTCGCCAAGCATCACCCAGCTTAGGAGCGCGATCTGAGGCAGCATTGTGCTGTTGATCACACTTGATTCCACCGCACTGAGAACCTTCAGGCTTCGATTCCACAAGGTGAATGCAAGAGCCGTGTTCACCAGTGCCAGCCAGGCAATCAGGATGCAATCTCTGGGGCCGATCCCTCCGAATCCCTGGAAAGCGCCGCCAACGAGTAGCAGTGGCACCGAGCCGAATCCCATGCTCGCGGTCGTCACAACCACAGGCGGCAATTGCGTCTCGCGGTTAATCCAGCGCCCCATCAGAGAACCGGCAGCGTTGGCCGCCAAGGCCCCAACAGCCGAAGTCAGACCGAGCCATCCGATCTCGATTCCGGTGCAAGGGACGAAGTACGCGAGCGCCCCAAATACCGTGAGGCCAATGCCGATCCATTGTGTCCAGCTCGTTTGCTCCCCGAGCGAGCGACTCGCCAGGAGCCCTACGATCACAGGCGTTAAATTCAGAATCAGCGAGACGGCCGCGGCAGGCATCCCCGCGAGAGCCATGAATTGCAGCCCCTGCGCCAAGCTGATGTATACAAGTCCGAACGCGAGAAGCCGCCTGCAATCCCGCGGGCTCAATGAACCCAGCGCTCTCCGGCTCGCCTCCGAGTGGCACACTGCGGCAAGCAGGCCGAGAAACGCCACTCCGTATCGCAATCCAGCAAAACTCAGCGGAGGGATGTGGGAACGATAGCCGAGCTTGATGATAACGAAGGAGGTCGACCACAGGAATGTGACCAGCAGCGCCTGCGACACGGCGTCTGTGTGGGGCTTTCTCCCGTCCATCGCACAAGCCAAGAGCCAAACCACTTCCCGTGCCAGAAAATAGGAAGGACGCCCACCAACCAGGGCTCTGCAGCCTGCAGAAGCGATTCAGACCTTGGTGCCTGGCACTTCCCTGGCCTTGCGGCTGCGATAATAGTGCCAACCAGCCAGGGCGCCTCCAAGGGCCATCAGGACCAAGCCATAATCGGCAGGCTCCGGAACTGGACGGATTTCGGAATCACTCGATTCCCATGTGGTATCGGAGGCCGAGTATCCCGAGAAGACAATGCTCCCGAGAACTGTGGAACTGGGGGCGATGGTGGAGAAGAAGTAGGAAACCGCGTCCGTCCAATTGATGATCGTCAGCGTGACTCCCTCGGCGACATAGACCGAGGTGCAACTGAGGATCGAGCTGTCGCTGAAGTCGAGAACAGTATCGGCGGTGACGTAGAGCGTGCTCACGGTGATTGTATTGCCGCCAAGATCAAGCGTGCCGCCAGCAAGTTGAAGCGTCCCGGAAGAGAAGTCGATGTCGCTGCCAAACGTCAGGGTTCCCGACCCGGTCTTCTCGAATGTTCCTGTGCCGGTGATCGTCCCGGAGAAGGTCGTCGAAGTGTTGTCGCCGCCCGCGATCAGCGTTCCGCTCCCGATCGCCAGGGTGCCGTCGCCCGAGATGGAGCCGATCGTGGCGGTGTACCCGTTCAGGTCCAGCGTTGCACTGCTGCTGACGGTGAAGGCCGAGCTGGAGGAAAGGGCGTTGTTGGCGCCTACGGCGAGCGTACCCGAGCTGACCACAGTCGCGCCGGTATAGCTGCTGGTCCCGGACAGGGTGAGGGTTCCCGAACCGTCCTTGGTGAGGGTTGTGCCCGTGCCTGAAATCGTGCCCGACATGACCGTGTTGCCCGACCCGCCGACGGTGAGGCCGTAGCCGGATCCTGCGACGGCGCCTGTGAGGGAGAGCGTCCCGGAGTCGGAATTGATGCGGGAGGCGGATCCCAGAGTGATCGCCCCTGTGAGAGTGTTGTCTCCGGAGACATTCTCAAGGGCGCCTGCGCTCGATACGCCCGTGCCGTTTAGGGTGATCGCGTCGCCGACGGTGATGCCTCCCTGGAGCTGGAGAGTGGCGCCGGAGGCCACGGTCGTGCCTCCTGCTGCCGTGCCCAAGGCTGAACTGCTCTGAATATTGACGATGCCAGAGCTGATCGTCGTGCCGCCGGTGTAGGTATTGGCCCCGGAAAGCGTGAGTGTGCCGGAACCATCCTTGATCAATCCGCCCGAGCCGAGCGCCACGATCCCGCTGATGACCGTACTGCCCGTGCCGCCCACGGTGAGATTCTGGCCGGAGCTGCTGATGGTGCCTGTGAGCGCCAGGAGATCCGCATCTGAATTGATGCGCGAGGCCGTGGCCAGCGAGATCAGTCCTCCCCAGGTGTTGGTGCCGCTGATGTTGCGGAGTGCGCCGCCGCTGGAGATCCCGGAGCCGTTCAGATAAAGGGTCTCGGACGCAACGTTGATCCCTCCCGTCATCTCAAGCGATGCGCCGCTGTTTACCGTCGTCGCCCCGGCAGCATCGCCGAGGGCCTTGCTGTTCGCGATGAGCAGAACGCCGCCGTTGATCGTTGTGGAGCCCGTGTAAGTGTTCGCCCCGGTGAACTCGAGAGTGCCGCTTCCCGCCTTGACGATCGTGCCCTCCTGGATGACGGAGTTCACGAGCATGTCGATGCCGCTCGAAACGCTGCCGGAGGCGATGGAAAACGTCGAGGTGGAGGAATTCAGGGCGAGGTAGCCGTTGAGGACCGCCTGTGAGGAGGAGGCGAGGCCCGTGATATTGCCGGTCAAAATAAGGATGCCGTTCCCCGTCGTGACGGTGCCGCCGGACATGGTCAGCGACCCCATCTTCTCAATCTGGTTATTCAGGTTGAGCAGGCCGTCGCTATAGATTGTGACGTTGGACGTGGACGACGTGATGTAGCTCGCGTTCGGGCTGGAACCCTGGCCGAACTGCACCACGGCCGAGCTGGCTGACCCGCTCCCGTCGCCGATGACCAGATTGCCGTTGATCGCGTTGCCGTAGGTGTTCGTGGAGGCCCCGTTGGTCCAGGAGTCCAGGATAAGGGTGCCGGCGTTCACCGTCGTGCTTCCCGTGTAGGTGTTCGGGGTGTTGAAGATGAGGGTCCCGGTCCCATTCTTGGTGACGCTTCCCGAACCCGAGATCGTGGACCATACCGAGGTGGTCCCCGTGCCATCAACCGTGAGGGTGTTTGAGCCCAGACTGAGGGATGCATACTGCGAGAGGCTCGCGCTCGCCACGTAGGTGCCGATGTTCAGCGTGTCGGCGGAGACGAGGAGTGTAGTGTTGCCGGCAAGTGTCACATTGCCGGACACGGTGTTCGTCCCGCTGACGTTGTTGAGTGCCCCGAGGCTGTTGTAGCCCGTGCCGCTCAGCGTCAGCGATTCGGCGGTCGTTATTCCTCCCTGGATCTGGAGGGTGGCGCCCGAGGCGATCGTCGTGCCGACGGTGGACGTGCCGAGTGCCTTAGCGTTCTGGATGTTGACCACGCCGGCGGCGATCGTCGTCGATCCTGTGTAAGTGTTGGCCCCTGTGAGGGTGAGCGTGCCGGTGCCATCCTTGGTCAGGGTCGTGCCCGACCCAGAAATGACGCCTGCAATGACCGTGCTCCCGGTGCCACCGACCGTCAGCCCATAGCCCGAGCCTGCGACTGCGCCCGTGATGGAAAGCGTGTCGGCATCGGTATTGATCCGAGTTGCCGCGGCAAACGTCACTGCCCCGGTGAGGGTATTGTTGCCGGAGACGCTCTCGAGAGCTCCGTTGGTCGTCGTGGTCCCCGTGCCGCTGAGGGTGAGCGACTCGCCAACCGTGATTCCTCCCTGGACCTGGAGGGTGGCGCCCGAGGCGACCGTCGTGCCCGCCGCAGTCGTGCCGAGCGCGGTTGCGCTCTGAATGTTCAGGATGCCCGCGCCGACCGTCGTCGCCCCGGTGTAGGTATTTGCCCCGGAGAGGACGAGGGTGCCGGATCCGGTCTTGGTCAGGCTGCCGGTGCCGCCGATGACTCCGGAGAAAGTCGTGGAGGTGTTGTTGGCGCCGGTAGTGAGTGAAGCGCCCGAAGAAGTGATCGTGCCATCCCCCGAGATCGAGCCCACCGCCTGGGCGTAGCTGTTGAGGTTCAGCGTCGCGCCGCTGGAGACGGTCACGGCTGAACTGCTGCTGATCGCACTCGCGATGCCGGTGCTCAGTGTGCCCGAAGCGATGTTCGTGGCGCCCGTGTAGCTGTTGACAGCGGTCAGCGTCACGGTCCCCGTGCCGGTTTTGTTGAAGGAACCCGTCGTCGTGGCGATCGCGCCGCTGATGATCGTGTTGCCTGTGCTGCTGACGGTGAGGGTCTGTCCCGCGCCGCTGATTCCCCCCGAAAGGGTGAGGGTGCCGGCGTCGTTGCCGATCAGCGTGGCGCCGACGAGGGTGATCGCGCCGGTGAGCGTGTTGTTGCCCGAGACGTTCTCCAGGGCGCCGTTCGAGGCGGTGCCGGTGCCGCTCAGGGTGAGCGATTCGCCGACCGCAATGCCGCCCTGGACCTGAAGCGTGGCGCCTGAAGCGACCGTTGTGCCGCCGGCAGTCGTCCCCAAGGCGGTTGCGCTCTGGATATTCAGGATGCCTTGCCCGATGGTCGTGGCTCCTGAATAGGTGTTTGCGCCGGAGAGAACGAGGGTGCCGGATCCGGTCTTGGTCAGGCTGCCGGTGCCGCCGATGACTCCGGAGAACGTGGTCGAAGTGTTGTCTGAACCCGCCGTCAGGGCACCTCCTGAGGAGGTGATCGTGCCGGCGCCGGAAATTGAGCCCACGGAATCGGCGTAGCTGTTGAGATTCAGGGTAGCCCCGCTCGCGACGATGACAGCGGAACTGGTCCCGATCGCATTGGCGACGCCGACGCTGATCGTGCCCGTGCTGATTGAAGTGGTGCCGGTGTAGGTGTTGACTCCCGAAAGGGTGAGGGTGCCAGACCCGTCTTTGGTCAGGCTGGTGCCGGAACCTGAAATCACGCCGGAAATGACCGTGCTTCCGGTGCCGCCAACCGTCAGCCCGTTGCCTCCACCCAGGATGGCTCCCGTGATCGTCAGGGTGTTGGCATCGGTGTTGATGCGGCTCGCCGAGGCGAGAGTGATCGTGCCCGAGACCGTATTGTTGCCGGAGACGCTCTCCAGGGCACCGTTGGTCGTTGTGGTACCGGTCCCGTTCAGCGTGAGCGATTCCGCGAGCGTAATGCCGCCCTGCACCTGAAGAGTGGCCCCCGAGGCGACAGTCGTGCCCATGGTGGTTGTGCCGAGCGCGCTGGAATTCTGGACATTTAGCGTGCCGGCGCTGACCGTGGTCGCTCCAGCGTAGGTGTTGGCCCCGGTGAGCGTGAGCGTGCCGGTCCCATCCTTGGTCAACGTGGAGCTAGTCGAATTCGTCCCCGAGATAACCCCGGAGATGACCGTGCTTCCGGTGCCACCGACAGTCAGACCGTAGGTCGATTCCGCAATGGCACCCGAAAGGGTCAGGACGCCGTCATCTGAATTGATTCGCGTCGCCGCGCCGAGGGTGATCGCGCCGGTGAGCGTGTTGTTGCCCGAGACGTTCTCCAGGGCGCCGTTCGAGGCGGTGCCGGTGCCGCTCAGGGTGAGCGATTCTCCCGAAGTAATGCCGTTTTGGATCTGCAGCGTGGCGCCTGAAGCGACCGTTGTGCCGCCGGCAGTCGTCCCTAGGGCGGTGGCATTCTGGATGTTGACAGTGCCGGCGCTGACCGTCGTGGCTCCGGTATAGGTATTCGCGCCGGAAAGCGTGAGCGTGCCGGATCCGTCCTTGGTGAGAGTGGTTCCCGTGCCTGAGAGCACCCCGGAGATCACCGTGCTGCCGGTGCCGCCGACCGTCAGGCCGTAGGTCGATCCGGCGATGGCACCCGCAAGCGTCAGAACGTCGGCGTCTGAATTGATCCGCGTCGCCGCGCCGAGGGTGATCGCGCCGGTGAGCGTGTTGTTGCCCGAGACGTTCTCCAGGGCGCCGTTCGAGGCTGTGCCGGTGCCGCTGAGAGTGAGCGCCTCACCAACGGTGATGCCGCCCTGGACCTGCAGGGTCGCTCCCGAGGCGACTGTCGTGCTTCCCGTCAGCGTGCCCAGCGCGGTGCTGCTGCGGATATTCACCGTGCCGGCGCTGATCGTCGTCGCTCCTGAATAGGTGTTGGCGCCAGAGAGGATCAGAGTCCCGGAGCCGGCCTTGATGAGGGCACTGGCCCCGGTGCCGCCGTTGGAAATGACCCCGGACACCGTCGTCGTGCCAGTCCCGGCAATGGTCATGGTTCTTCCGGTGTTGCTCTCCGAAAGGGCTATATTGTTGATCGTAACCCCGCCCGTGTCGTTGTTGGTCAGCGTCCGGTTGCCGCTCGAATTCGTCAGCGTGCCTGTGAAGGACATCGCATAGCTGCCCGAGAGCGTGAGGGAGTTCGATAGGGTTACGCCTCCGTTGAACGTGAGCCCGCCCGAGGCCGCAGTCCATGTTTGCGCCGATGCGACCCTGATCGGAACATTGAAGATCTCCGTATAGCTGCTGCTGTTGGTGATGCCCCCAGCGTAGAGAATCAGGGTGCCGGAACCGCTCAAGGTGAAGGCGCCTGTCGACGTCGAGAGGAAGGTCAACCCATAGGCGCTTCCCCCCGTGGTGCTCAGTGACACCGTGTATTGGGAGCTGGCCGAGCCAAAGTACAGAGCCGACGTCGAGGTTGGAATGCCGCTGGCGTTCCAGTTGCTGGCGGTATTCCACAGACTCGTTGTGCCCGACCAAGTCTTCGTGGTTTGTGCAAACGCCCCCGGTGTGGATCCTGCAAGGAGGAGGACAGCCACCAACGCCATCAGAACCTTGCTGGCCAAGGTCTTCGGCCTGCCTGAAGCGGGCGAGAGCTGACTGTTGGCGTTGAACGGCATGGGAACGAACCTAGGGAGCGAGGAGCAAAAATTGAACAGAATGTTGCCGATGCTACACATCAACCTAAGTCATTTTCAATCGGCGGAATGCCCGACGTCTTGACCCTGAATCCGAGCAGGTCGTCGATGGGCGATGGTGTGATGATGTCAGCACAGGCTGCGAATGAATCGAATGATGCGTTGGGAGGAAATGAACCGAACAGTCTTTTGGTATAATCGTCACACAGCGTAATACAACAAGGAATAGGGGTAAATACCTATTTTACAGGTGTTTCATTTCAGGAGGCGGGTGGTATATTTTAAAGTGCTTATATATAATATCTTATGGACTATTTGCTTCCGGCTCCCAAAAACCCGTGAGGTTGGTGATGTGAATAACATGTGAAGCATTTCTGATTTCCCTCTGGAAACCAAGTGGTCGGCCCCATGGAGCTTTGGCGGCATAAATGTCCTGCGAATCAGATCGACCTACAACCCGAGGGAAGTCCGGTACACTCTCGGGACCCGCTTGGTCACTGAGCAAAGGGTCTCCCACGGGATCGAATCCGACCAGTTACTGAATTCAGCGATGGTGACTTGGGCATCGCCCTGACGCCCAACAATGGTGGCTTGGTCGCCCGGACGGACATCCGGGAGGTCCGTCACGTCGACGACAGTCTGGTCCATGGTGACCCGGCCCAGCACAGGACAATGCCTGCCCCGGATGAGGATCTGGGCGCGATTGCTGCAGGCGCGGGGAATGCCGTCGCCGTATCCGGCGCAGAGGACAGCCACGGTTGAGGCGCGTCCGAGGGTGCGAGTCCGATTGTAGCTGATGTCGGTTCCGGCGGGCAGCTGCTTGACGATGCCGACGCGGGTGTGGAAGCTGAACACGGGTTCGGCGTGGACCCGGGCGAGCATCGAATTGGGATGCGGGAGAATTCCGAACTGGAGAAGGCCGACCCGCACCGCGTTGAAGGGCTGCTCTCCGTGGGCTGTCTCAAGGCCGGCGCTGTTATCCGCGTGCACGAGCAATCGGCTGAGACCGAGGCCTTGGCAGCGGCGCAGCGCCGTCAGGAAACGGCGGCGCTGCTCGTCGGTGAATGCAGGATCTTCGTCGGCGCTCGAGAAATGGGTGAACGCGCCGTCGAGGCGCACGTGCGACGCGGCGCGGATGCGATTGTAGAGCTCCGGCGCGCGTTCGTGCCAGACGCCCAGCCGCCCCATGCCGGTATCGATCTTGAGATGCACGGCGACAATCCGCCCCGCGGCCCGCCCTGCGGCGTCAAACCGGTCGACCTCATCCTCCGTCGAAATGGCTGCGGTGATGTCATACTCAAGCAGGTACTTGTCCTCCTCGGGGAGGATCGGGCTCAGTGTGAGCACGGGCCATCCGGGGCCGAGTTCTCGGATCGCGGCTGCCTCGGTGACGTTGGCAACGGCGAACAAGTCGGCCCCGGCGTGCATGAGGCGGGCGACCGTCTGGTGGAGCCCGTGGCCGTAGGCGTCGGCTTTGACCACCGCAACGTACTTGATGTGGGGAGGAAGGGAGGCGCGGATGCGCTTCAGGTTTCGCTCGAGGGCTGCGAGATCGATCTCGGCCCAGCAGCGCAGCGGGAGTTGAGTGGCGGAATGCATGAAAGGGCTTCAGCGACGCGTCGAATGCGCAGCCTGGTGGATTTGCGGGATCCAGGTCACGTAGGTGGGATCCTCGTGCAGGAACGCGTCGGGCTGGGCGGAGGGCTGCAGGAGGTCGGCGTCGCCCTGGCGTTGCCAGAGCTCCGGCAGCCGATAGGGGATTTCCCGGGCGGGGCGGGGGAACGGCGCCCACGCACGGAAACCCTCGAGGGTGAAGAGGGATTCGCCCGAGTTCGCGAGGGTCTCGTGGGAGACGCGCTCAAGCTCGGCTCCCATCGTTCCGCCGTCGATCGAAACGCGGTTCCATGACGCGCGCCGCGCGTCGGAGATGACCGCGAAGGGCGGCACCTCGCCTGCGCTTCGCAGGTCGGCGGCGACAAGCGTGAGGCTGCGGTAGGCGTAGGCTGGCGGGGCCGGGTCGGCGAGGGTTTGCCAGGTGCGCAGGGCCATCGCCGCGGTGCGGATTCCAAGAATCGAGCCGGGCCCCTCGCAGTAGACAAGCGCCCCCACCTCGGGAAAAGCGATTTGCCCCGCCACCATGACAGCATCGACGCACTCGAAGATCGCGATCCCCGCTTCGCGGGTCGAGTCGTGCCACAAGGGCGGTGCTCCAGTCCGCAGAAGGCCAGCCTGGACGCGCGCCGAGGAGGCGTCGACGAGGAGCACCGTGCGTCGATTGGAGACAATCGCGTTCAGGCTGGGCATGGGACCGAGCATGATACGCGGTGGGACCCGCCGGCAAGTCTTTGGGCGGCGAATCCAGCATTGACCGGCGGCGCGGCGCTCACGTAGCGTGACCAATTCCGTTTCTCGCCACCGTTACTTACAGACCGCAGTGAACATCGAACTCAAAGACGTCACCGAAACCCGCAAGACTCTCGTCGTCACGCTCGACAAGAGCGAAGTTGATGCCGAACACCGTGCCGCCCTGGCGGAGATCGCCAATTATGCGCGGCTGCCCGGCTTTCGCCCCGGACGGGCGCCGGCCGACCTGATCGCCAGGCGTTTCGGCAAGGAGGTCCAGGAGGAGCTCAAGAGCAAGGTGGTGAGCAAGGCGTACCGCGGAGGTCTCGATCAGGCCAAGCTGGAGGTGGCGAACATCGTTGACGTCGCCGAGGGCAAGATCGAGCCCGGCCTCTCGGCCGCCGTGACCTTTACGCTCGACCTGGAGCCGCAGTTTGAGCTGCCGGAGTATGTGGGCCTTCCGACGACGGTGCAGCCGACCGATCCGACCGAAGCCGAGATTGATGCGGTGGTCGAGCAGCTCCGCCAGGAGCGCGCCGATTTCAAGGTGGCGGCGCGGCCCGCCGCAAAGGGCGACTACGTGAAGCTCGCCTACCAGGGCACCATCGGCGGGAAGCCGGTCGCCGAGCTGGCCCAGGACAAACCCCTTTACGACAAGGTGCCGCAGACCTGGGAGGAGGTCGAATCCGAGCAGGAGGGCTTGATCCCCGGATTGGGCCGCCAGCTCGGCGGGCTCAAGGCGGGGGACAAGAAGGACGTCACGGTGACCTTCCCGCTCGATTTCGCCGCGGTTCCGGTGCTGGCGGGCAAGACCGCCGTGTACGCCGTCGAGACCCTCGAGGTCCGCGAGCGCGTTCTTCCTGCGCTCGATGAGGAGTTCTGCAAGCAGCACCGTGTCGAGAACGTCGAGGCGCTGCGCAAGCAGGTCGCCAACGACCTCAAGATGCGCAAGGAATACGAGAACCGCCGCAACCAGCGGCAGCAGGCGGGCGACGCCCTGGCCTCGCGCATCGAGATCCCGCTCCCTGAGAGCCTCATCGCCGCGGAGACCGATCGCGTGCTGCGCCAGTTCATGGAGGACAACATGCGCCGCGGGGTGCCGGCGGAGGAGTTCGAGAAGAACAAAAAGGATCTCTTCGAGAACGCCCGGCGCGCCGCCGTGGCCCGCGTGAAGCTCCAGCTGCTTCTCGCGAAGGTCGCGGCCAAGGAGTCGATCAAGGCCGAGGAGGCCGACCTCGACGCCGCCATCATGCGCGAGGCCCTGCGCTCGCAGCAGAAACCGGAGAAGGTCGCCAAAGAGCTCGGGCGCGACCGCTCGCGGCTGCGCTCGCTCGAGCAGGCGATCGTTTTCGACAAGGCTCTTGATTTCCTCGTGCGCAAGGCTACCGTGACCACGGCGGTGCCCAAGGCTTGAGCGAATCCCTACTTCCGTGAGCTACTACGTCCCCTTCATCATCGAGAATACCGGTCGCGGCGAGCGGAGCATGGATGTCTATTCCCGGCTCCTTAAGGACCGCATCATCTTCCTGGGCACGCCCATCGACGACGGCGTCGCCAACCTAGTCATCGCCCAGCTGCTGATCCTCCAGATGGAGGATTCGAAGAAGGACATCCATCTGTACATCAACTCCCCCGGCGGCGTGGTCACCGGCGGCATGGCCATCTACGACGCGATGAACTTCCTGCAGTGCGACGTGGCGACCTACTGCATCGGCCAGGCGGCGAGCATGGCCACCGTCCTCCTCGCCGCGGGCACGAAGGGGAAGCGCTTCGCGCTGCCGAACAGCCGCGTGATGATCCACCAGCCCACAGGCGGCGCGGGCGGCCAGACGGCCGACATCGCGATTGCGGCGCGGGAGATCCTGCGCTGGCGCAAGACGCTGAACGACGCTCTCTCACGCTGCACCGGAAAGACGGCCGAGCAGATCGACAAGGATTCCGACCGCGACTACTACATGAGCGCCGAGGAGGCCAATGCCTACGGGATCGTTGACCATGTGGTCGCCTCGACCCGCGAGGCTCAGTCGTTGAGCGCCAAGTCCGCAGCCTGAACTTTACCGGCCAGGTCCAACCTTAGAACCGCTCTTCCCCATGGCCAAATCCTCCCGCATGACGCTCTGCTCCTTCTGCGGGAAGTCGCAGGCCGAGGTGAAGAAGATCATCGCCGGGCCGGGCGTGTACATCTGCGATTCCTGCGTCAACGTCTGCAAGACGATCATCGACCGGGAGATCAAGGCGCCCGCGGCCGAGAGCCGTCCGACGTTCCGGCTGCTAAAGCCGTCGGAGACGAAGAAGACGCTCGATGATTTTGTCATCGGCCAGGACCATGCGAAGAAGGTGCTCTCGGTGGCGGTGTACAACCACTACAAGCGCCTGCTCTTCGATTCCGGCCAGCCGCATCGCACAGGGATCTCCATGGCGCCGGAGTTCTCCGATGTCGAGGTCGAGAAGAGCAACATCCTGCTGGTGGGACCCACCGGCTCGGGCAAGACGCTGCTCGCCCGGACGCTCGCCCGGATCCTCGACGTCCCCTTCGCGATCTCCGACGCCACGACCCTCACCGAGGCGGGCTACGTGGGCGAGGATGTCGAGAACGTCGTGCTGCGGCTGCTGCAGGCGGCGAACTACGACGTCAAAAAGGCCGAGTGCGGGATCATCTACATCGACGAGATCGACAAGATCCGCCGGACGACCGAGAACGTGTCGATCACCCGCGATGTCTCGGGCGAGGGCGTACAGCAGGCCCTCCTGAAGATCCTCGAGGGGACGGTGTGCAACGTGCCGCCGCAGGGCGGGCGCAAGCATCCGAACCAGGAATACATCCAGGTCAACACGAGCAACATCCTTTTCATCTGCGGCGGCGCCTTTGTCGGGCTCGAGCAGTTCGTGAAGAAACGGCTGGGCTCGCGTTCCCTCGGGTTCCACGTGAATCCGGAGGACCACAGCCTGACGCCCGAGGAGATGATGAAGATGATCGCGCCCGAGGATCTTGTCCGGTACGGAATGATCCCGGAGTTCATCGGCCGGCTCCCCGTTGTCTCGGTGCTCGATCCGCTCGCCGAGGAGGATCTCGTGCGCATCCTCCTGCGGACGAAGAACGCGATGGTGAAGCAGTATTCCAAGCTCTTCGCCATGGACGGCGTGAAGCTCCGGTTCACCCGCGACGCCGTGCAGGCGATCGCCCGGAAGGCGATCGAGCTGAAGACCGGCGCCCGGGCCCTGCGGTCCATCCTCGAGAACCTGATGCTCGAGGTGATGTTCGAGCTTCCCCAGCGGGAGGATGTCACCGAGGTCGTGGTCGACGAGGCCGTCGTGAAGGGGGAGCGGCGCCCGGTCCTTAAGAAGGCCGGCAAGTCGGGCGACACAAACGCCGACGCCGCCTGAGGTCGGGTGTTTCAACGCCAGGTTCCCCACAGGTTTCCTTGACGCAAGGGGAGGGGGCGGCCTCTTGAGCCCGTCCCGAATCGCAATGGCGATCTCCACATTGCCGCCGGGATTCCCTTGGTGTTCAGAGGATCGGTTTCTCGCAGCAGAATCGGACGCCTTGATTTCCAGTCTAAAGTTAGTGCAATCGCTTCCTGTGAATCTCGATTTCAGACCGTCAGCATCGTGACGCGACTGCAGATTCGGCGCGCCCAGCCCGTCTCGCCGCGCGGCATCGGGGTGTTGAGCTGGCGGCCGCGTCTACACTAGACTCGGTCCGTTACCCACCCCCATCCGCCAACCCAGATGCCAGAGCCGAAGCTTGATTCCCCGTCCCGAGCCGGCGAGAGCTACCATTCGCAGCATTCACCTTTCGGCGCCTTCGCGAGTTTCACGGTGGGGCTCGGCGACAGCCCGGGAGGCTTCGGAGAGGCGCTGCGCGGTCCTGCCCAGCAGAATGTGTACGCCGGATTCAGGCGCGGAGGAAAGTCCGACTGGGCGCTCCTGCCGTTCTTCAAGCCGCCCGAATCGGGGGAGTCCGCGTTTACCGGAGAGGCCGCTACGGCCCATATCGCCGGAGGAGTCCGCTCGCTGAGGCCTTCGGACTACCGCCGCAACCTCGGCTGGGCAAGCGACACCTGGCATGCGGACGAAGGTCGCTTTGGCTTCTCCCTCCAGACCCCGTTTGGCCGGGTGCCTGATCCGGCCTTGATGAAGCGCGCCGAGGCCCGGAGGTTTCTTGCGCCGGTGGTGACCGGCTGGATCGAATACGACAACCGCGGGAGCGCCGAACCAGCCGAGCTGATGTTCGGCATTGGCCATCCGGACCAACCGCTGCGTCCGTTCGAAGACACCACCTCCGCGCTTGCCGGCTTCGCGGGTGGAGTCTCGTTTGGCTACGCCACGCGACCGGCCAGGGGAGTCCAGCTCAGGCAGGGGTTCGACGTTTTTTCGCCCAAGTACCGCGACCACCGCGGGCTGCTCGTAATCGGCGGCGAAACGGCGATTGTGTTCGCCGTGCCGGCGGGGCAGCGGCGCCGCTTCCCGCTCGCGTTCGGCTTCTTTCATGCAGGGACGGTGACCACGGGGCTGCCGGCGTCCTATGCATACGCCCGTTTCTTCGAGGACCTTGAGGACGTGCTCGGACACGGGCTCAAGGAGCATGCGTGGTACTCTAGGCTGGCGGCGGCCCGGGACCGCGAACTGGCCTCCAGCCGGCTGAGCGAGGACCAGCGCTTCCTCCTCGCGCAGGCCACTCACAGCTATTTCGGCAGCACGCAGCTCCTCTGGCGCGCAGGAAGGCCCCTCTGGGTCGTCAACGAGGGCGAATACCGGATGATGAACACGTTCGACCTGACCGTGGATCATCTGTTCTTCGAACTCGCCTGGCATCCGTGGGCGGTCCGACACGTGCTCGATCTGTTCGTTGAGCGGTACTCCTACCGCGACAGGATCAAGTGCCCTGATGGACGGACGGTTCCGGGCGGAATCTCCTTCACGCACGACATGGGGGTGATGAACCATTTCACTTTGCCGGGCCGCTCGAGCTACGAGTGCGACGGCCTGAAAGGCTGCTTCAGCCACATGACGATGGAGCAGCTGCTCAACTGGGTGCTGTCGGCCGTGGTCTATGCCGAGCGGACCGGCGACATTGCCTGGCTGAGACGCCGCCGGAAAACCTTGCTTGAGTGCGCCGGAAGCCTGCGCAGAAGGGACGACCCCAGCCCGAGCTTGCGCGACGGCGTTCTCAAGCATGATTCCACACGGTGCGGGACGGGCGGCTCCGAGATCACCACCTACGACAGCCTCGACGCGAGTCTCGGCCAGGCGCGCAACAACCTGTATCTCGCGGTGAAGACGCTGGGTGCCTGGATCCTGCTTGAGGCGGCGTTCGGCCGGCTCGGGATCGACAAGGAGAAAGCGGCGGCCCGCGAGGCGGCCGGGAGGCTGGCCGAAACCGTGGAGGGCTGGTTCGAGGACGACACCGGTTTCTTCCCGGCGGTGTGCGAGCAGGGCAACCGGGCGAGGATCCTGCCGGCGGTGGAGGGATTCGTTTACCCGCTTTCTCTGGAAATCGGGGAGGCGTTCGACCGGAAGGGCCGCTTCGGGCCGCTGCTTGGAAAATTGGGGCGACACGTCGCGCAGGCGCTGCATCCGGGCGTCTGCCTCGACGCGGTCTCGGGCGGCTGGAAACTGAGCAGCACCAGCACGAACACCTGGTTCAGCAAGATCGCCATCGCCCAGCACGTGGTGCGCAGGCTGTTCCCCGAGGCGATGAACGACGCCGCCCGCGCGGCCGACCGCGTCCATGCCGGCTGGCAGCGCAGCGCCGCCTGCTGCGGTCCCCAGGCGATGTGCGACCAGATCCGCAGCGACACGGGCATCCCCTGCGGCAGCAGGTATTATCCGCGGGGAGTCACCGCTTTCCTCTGGCTCTCCGAATGACCGCGGCCGGTATTTGTTCGCCCGCCCCTCGACCCCGTCTCCACCCTCCTTCCCTTCCATGAGCATGCCCCCCCAACGTCTCTCCTTCCTGGAAAAAGCCGGCTACAGCGCAGGCGATGCCGCCGCCAACTTCGTCTTCATGTCGATGCTGCTGTTCCAGCTGAACTTCTACACCGATGTGTTTGGACTCAGCGCCAGCGCGGCGGCGGCGATCCTGCTGTGGCCGCGCCTGTGGGATGCCGCCTTCGACCCGATCATGGGCATCCTGGCCGATCGCACGAACACGCGCTGGGGCAAGTTCCGTCCCTGGGTGCTCTGGACCTCAATCCCGTGGGCGATCTGCATGGTGCTTGCCTACACCACGCCGCAGGGCTGGGGCGTGAGCATGATGATCGCCTATGCAGGCATCACCAACACGGTGTTGATGACCCTCTACTCGATGAACAACATGCCGTATTCCGCCCTGGGCGGCGTCATGACCGGCGACCTGGACGAGCGCGCCAAGCTCAATTCCTACCGCTTCGTCTCGGCCAACATCGCGCAATTCATCGTCGGCGGCTTCACGCTGCCCCTTGTCTCCAAGTTCGCCCAGAACCACAGCCGGCAGTACGGCTGGCAGGTCACGATGACGATCTGGGCCGTCCTGTGCTTCGCCCTTTTCCTCGTCACCTTCTTCACGACGAGGGAGCGCATCAAGCCCGTCGTCGAGGCCAAGTCCACGCCGAAGCAGGACTTTCTCGACCTGTTGAAGAACCAGCCGTGGATCGCCCTCGTCGTCTACACGGTGTTCCACTTCGCGATGCTCACCTACCGCGGTGGGGCGCACTACAACTACTACCACCATTATGCCGACAAGGCAGCGATGTTCGACTTTCTCGCGCAGCTCGGCCTGACCACGCCCGATCCGGCGCCTCTCACCGGCTTCTTCGGCACGGTCTTCGACCAGTGGCTCGGCTACATCGCGCACGGCACGCACGCGCATCTGCCCTCCAATGTGGCCGACGTGTTCAACAGCATCGTCAACATGACCGGCACCGGCACCACGATCATCTGCATCATTCTCTCCGCCGGTTTCTCGCGGCGCTTCGGCAAGAAGAACGTCGCCCTCGTCAGCTTCTCCCTCGCGGCCGTCAACGCCTTCGCCATGTACCTGCTCGCCCCCACCGCGACGTGGGCCATGGCCCTGCTCGCCGTCACCGGCTCGATCGTCTACGCCCCCACCTGCGCGATCATGTGGGCGATGTATGCCGACGCCGCCGACTATTCGGAATGGCAGACCGGCCGCCGCTTCACCGGCATGGTTTTCGCCACGATAGGCTTCTCGCTCAAGGCCGGCCTCGCGCTGGGCTCGGCCGTTTTCCTCTGGCTGATGGCCGGACTCTGGGGCTACGACACGAAGCTGCCCGACGCGGCCTCGGCCATCGCCGGCTACCGCGCTTCCTCCAGCATCGTCGTCGGGTGCCTCTTCATCGCCATCGTGGTTTGCGTCGCCTTCTGCAAGCTGACCAAGTCCCTCACGCTGCAGATGGCCGAGGAACTCGCCGTCCGCCGCGCCAAGGCGGCCGCCGCCCGCTGAATCCCGTCCCGTCATGCGCCGGCGCTTGCGAGGAGTCTCGGTCCTGGGGCTGACGGTCCTGCTCGCCGCCGCGGCCGCTGCGGCGCGCGAGGCCGGCGGCGGCGCCTTTGCCGCCGGGCGCCAGCGGAACCTTTTTGCCGAGGTGCTCGGAAAGTCGGAAGCCGAGTGCCGGGAGAAGCTCGATGCCGCGTGGAAGCAGCTGTTCTACGGCGACGACGAGTCCGAACGGCTGTACTACCCCGCGGGCGCGGACGCGGCCTATATCGCCGACATCGGCAACGGCGATGTCCGCAGCGAGGGGATGTCCTACGACATGATGATCGCCGTGCAGACGGATCATCGGGAGGAGTTCGACCGGCTCTGGCGGTGGGTGAAAATCCACATGTACCATGAGTCGGGGCCGCGGCGGGGATACTTCGCCTGGCAGTGCGCGCGCGACGGACGCCAGCTCGATCCGGGATCGGCAAGCGATGGCGAGGAATGGTTCGCGATGGCCCTGCTCTTTGCGGCAAACCGCTGGGGGGCGGCCGCCGGGCATCCCGGCTACGGCGCCGAAGCCCAGTCGCTCCTGAGAGCCATGCTCCATCCGGCCGGAGGCAAGGGATGCGGCATTTTCAATCCGGACGCGTGCCAAGTGGCCTTTGCCCCCGATCTGCGGGCGTCGACGTTCACCGATCCGTCCTACCATCTTCCGGCCTTCTACGAGCTCTGGGCGCGGTGGGCGCAGGATCCCGGCGATCGCGCCTTCTGGGCCAGGGCGGCGCAGACGAGCCGCCGGTTTTTCCAGGCTGCGGCCAATCCCCGCACAGGCCTGATGCCCGAATACGCGGAGTTCGACGGACGGCCGCGCCGCGGAGGCGGCAGGGAGGATTTCCGGTTCGACGCGTGGCGGACGCCCGCCAACGTCGCGCTCGATCACGCCTGGTTCGCCGCCGATCCCTGGCAGGTCGAGCAGAGCAACCGGGTTCTGCGCTTTCTCGGGGCCCAGGGCACCCGGTGCCCCAACCAGTTCACTCTGGACGGACGGCCGCTTTCAACGGACTCCTCGCCGGGGTTGGTCGCGATGGCGGCGGTGGCCGGGCTTGCGGCCGATCGGGAGCTGGCCCGGCCATTCGTGGAGGCTCTTTGGGAGATGCCCGTCCCGTCGGGGAAATGGCGCTATTACAACGGCATGCTGTACTTCCTGGCTCTCCTCGAGGTGAGCGGCCGGTTCCAGATTTGCGCGCCGGCCGGATAAACGCAGCCTGTTTCGCTCACGATGCACGCCCTCAATCGGCCAATGACGCGCGGCGGATTCTCCTGTCTCGGACTCCGGCGCGACCGTGCCGCGCTGGCGCTTCTCGCGCTCCTCTTTCTAGCCCCGCTCGCAGCGCGGGCGGATGACGGCTACCGGCTCTGGCTTCGCTACGACCGCCTGGCGGATGACGCATTGCGCAGGAACTACCAGGCGGCGGCCGGCCGCATCGTGTTCATCACGCCTGCCGGCACCGCATCGCCGACGGTGGCCGCAGCGCGCAGGGAGATCGAGGCGGGGCTTGCCGGGTTGCTCGGCAGGGCGCCGCAGGTGGCGCTCGAGCAGGGGCCGCAGAACGCCGCGCTGGGAGACGAAGGATATTCCCTCGGATTCAGGAGGGGCTCTGGCGGCCGCCTGATGACCATCGCGGCCAACCGCGACATCGGGTTGCTCTACGGCGTTTTCGGCCTGCTCAGGCACGTGCAGACGCAGCAGCCGCTGGCGAGCCTCGCAGGGACGAGCCGGCCCGGTATCCGCCGACGCCTGCTGGACCACTGGGACAACCTCAACGGCACCGTCGAGCGCGGCTACGCCGGCTTCTCGCTGTGGGACTGGTTTGCGCTGCCCGATTACCGGGATCCGCGGTACACCGATTATGCGCGGGCCTGCGCATCGCTCGGACTGAACGGGACCGTGCTCACCAACGTCAACGCCAACGCGCTCGTCCTGACCCGGGAGTATCTGGTGAAGGTCGCCATGCTGGCCGGCGTGTTCCGGCCCTACGGGATCCGGGTCTATCTCACGGCGCGATTCAGCGCGCCGATCCAGATCGGCGGCCTCAAGACGGCCGATCCGGCCGACTCCGCGGTGCGGGCGTGGTGGAAGGCCAAGGCTGACGAGATCTACTCTCTGGTGCCTGATTTCGGCGGGTTCCTCGTGAAGGCCAACTCTGAGGGCCAGCCCGGCCCGCAGGAGTACGGCCGCACGCATGCCGAGGGGGCGAACATGCTGGCCGATGCCCTCGCGCCGCATGGAGGCGTGGTGCTGTGGCGCGCCTTCGTCTACGACCAGAAGGTCCCCGACGACCGCGCGAAGCAGGCCTTCAACGAATTCAGGCCGCTCGACGGCCGGTTCGGCCCGAACGTGTTTGTCCAGGTGAAGAACGGCCCCATCGATTTCATGCCGCGCGAGCCGTTCCATCCGCTCTTCGGAGCGATGCCCCGCACGCCGCTCGCGCTGGAGCTGCAGATCACCCAGGAGTATCTCGGCGGAGCGGTCCATCTGGCGTTTCTCGCCCCGGTGTGGAAGGAATGCCTCGAGTCGGATACCTGGGCGGCGGGCGCGGGCTCGACGGTCGCGCGGGTGATCGACGGAAGCCTCGACGGGCATGCCGACTCGGCGATCGCCGGGGTCGCCAACACCGGCACGGACCGCAACTGGTGCGGCCATCCGTTCGCCGCGGCCAACTGGTACGCCTTCGGCCGGCTCGCTTGGGATCACAGCCTATCGGCGGCCCGGATCGCCGACGAGTGGACCCGGATGACCTTCTCCAATGATCCACGGGTGACGGGACCGATCACCGGGATGCTCCTCGCCTCGCGCGAGGCAGTGGTCGATTACTCGATGCCCTTCGGCCTGCACCACCTGATGGCCACGGATCACCATTATGGCCCCGCCCCCTGGGTCGACAACCTGCGCGCCGATTGGAATCCTGTCTACTACCACCGCGCGGATGCGGAAGGACTGGGCTTCGATCGATCGCCGTCCGGCTCGAACGCGGCCGGCCAGTACGCGCCCCAGGTCGCCCAGGTGTTCGGCGATCCCGCGCAATGCCCGGAGCAGCTCCTCTTGTGGTTCCACCACGTGCGGTGGGATGCCCGCCTGCGCTCGGGCCGGACGATGTGGGATGAACTCTGCCTGCATTACCAGAACGGGGTCGACGAGGTGCGCCGCTGGATGAAGGCGTGGGATGCGCTTGAGCCGCTGATCGACCGCGAGCGGTTCGACCACGTGAAGGCGCTGCTGCGGCGCCAGGAGCGCGACGCACGGTGGTGGCGGGATGCGTGCCTTCTCTATTTTCAGCAGTTCTCCAGACAGCCGCTTCCCGCCGGCGTCGAGCTACCCGGCGGCACGCTGGACGACTATCGGGCCGTCGAGCTGCACTTCGTGCCAGGAAGCCCGAAGAATTGGTGATGGCCGTCCGGCCCCGGCATTTTCCCATGAGACCCACATTCCCCGCTTTCCTGAGGATGCATGTTCCCCGTGCCTGGACGGGGCTCCTCATCGCATGCGCCGCGTTCGGCTCGGCCACGGGATCCGCCTGCGCCGAGCTCCCTCTTGTGAGCCCGGTATTCGGGGACCATATGGTGCTCCAGCGGGGCAAGCCCGACCGCATCTGGGGCTGGGCAAAGCCCGGGACTGAGATCACCGTGCGGCTCGGAGGGAAGATGGCTGCGGGCGTGGCTGCGCCCGACGGGCGATGGGAGGTGCAGATCGAGCCGCCGGCGGCGGGCGGACCGTACGTCCTGGAGATCGACGGCCCACGGAAGATTGAGTTTCGCGACGTGCTCGTCGGCGACGTCTGGCTGTGCGGCGGCCAGTCAAACATGGCGTTTGGCCTGGCCCAGGCGCGCGACGGCGCTGCGGAGGTCGGGAAGGCCGACCATCCGGGGATCCGGTTCCTTCGCGTCGAGCAGAAGTGCGCCTACGCCCCCGCCGATGTTCCGCAGGGAGCCTGGCACGTGTGCGCTCCGGAGGAGTTCAGCCGCGGCGGCGGATTGTCGGCGGTCGCGTACTATTTCGGCCGCAGGATCAATGCCGAGATCGGAATCCCTGTCGGGCTGGTCCAGACCTGCGTGGGCGGCTCGCCGGCGGAAAGCTGGATGAGTGCCGAGGCGCTCCGGGCGCTGCCGGCCTTCGGAAAGGAGTTGGCCGAAATCGACCGCCTCAAGGCGGCTGGCGGACCCGAGTATGGCAACTATGTCATGCATTGGTACGACGAGTACGACCGCGGCCTGAAAGACCCGGCCTGGGACTCCGGCGCTTTTGACGACACTTCGTGGGAAACGCTTTCGCTCGAGAACGGCTTCGCCGCGCTGGGAGTGCCATCGACCCCCGCCGTGTGCTGGTTCAGGAGGGAAATCGTGCTGCCCGATCCTCTCCCGGGTGGCGCGGCCAAGCTCATGCTCGGGGTGGTCGAGAAGATGGATACCGCCCGCATCAATGGCCGCTGGGTGGGGGCCAGCTCGTGGGTGGAGAACCCGCGCGTCTACCCGATCGCCGACGGCGTCCTGCGCCCCGGGCGTAATCTCATCGTCCTGCGGGTGCTCAAACTCAAACCCGACGGCGGATTCATGTCGCCGCCTGCCGCGCGCAGGCTGGTGCTCGGCGATGGCACCGCGATCCCGCTGGAGGGAGTCTGGAAGGGAGCGGTGAGTGTCGACGCCCGCCCGCCGCATCCGCTGCCGCTCGGCTACGAGAACTATCCGATCATGCCGGCGGTGCTCTACAATGCCATGCTTCGCCCGCTGGCGCCGCTGGCGGTCACCGGCGCCATCTGGTATCAGGGGGAGGCGAATTTCACCCGTGCGGCCCAGTACCGGACGCTGATGCCGGCGCTGATCGGCGACTGGCGCGCCCGTTTCCGCCAGGGGGATTTCCCGTTCTACATCGTCGGCCTGCCCGCGTTCATGGCGCGCAAAACCGCGCCCGGCGGCGACGGCTGGACGGCGCTTCGTGAAGTGCAGGCCCAGGTCGCCGGCACCGTGCCCAATGCGGCGCTGGCGGTGACCGTCGACACTGGCGATGCCGATAACATCCACCCGGTCGATAAGCAGCCCGTCGGCGAGCGCCTGGCTCTGTGCGCCCTCAAGTCGACCTACGGCCGCGATGTCGTGTGCTCGGGGCCGACGTTTGCCCGCATGGAGGCGGTTCCGGGAGGGCTGCGCCTCCATTTCACCAATACCGGGGGCGGCCTGGCTGTCAGGGGAGGGCGCCTGGGCGAGTTTTCCGTCGCCGGCGCCGACCGGATCTGGCATTGGGCCGAGGCGAGGCTCGACGGCGACACGGTCGTCGTTGCCTCGCCCAAGGTGCCGCAGCCGGTGGCCGTGCGCTATGCCTGGCAGGCAAATCCGCTGGCGACGCTCTGCAACGGCGCCGGCCTCCCGGCGGTGCCGTTCCGCACCGACGATTGGGATCCCTCGGGGAAATAAACCCGACTGCGCCGATCGCTTCGCATTCAACATGAGATACCACTTCTCCTCCCTGGTCCTTTCCGCCGCTGGAATCGCGGCATGGATGACTCTCCCGGTTGCGGCGGCGCCCGCCGCGGTCCGTTTCGACTGGCTTGAGTACACGGGCCGCGACGTCGTTTTCGAGGCGCCGGTGCCTGCGGGACACTACCGCAATCCCATCCTCGCCGGCTTCTACCCCGATCCGAGCGTCTGCAGGGCCGGCAATGACTATTACCTCATCAATTCCACTTTCGCCTGGTTCCCGGGTATTCCGGTTTTCCGCAGCCGCGACCTTGTCCACTGGACCCAGATCGGCAATGTCGTTGACCGGCCGGGGCAGCTCAACTTCGACGGCCTCGGGGTTTCGCGCGGCATCTTTGCTCCGGCCATCAGCCATCACGCGGGCACGTTTTATGTCGTTTGCACCATGGCCGATGCGGGAGGCAATTTCCTCATGACCGCCTCCGATCCGGCCGGCCCGTGGTCCGATCCGGTGTGGCTGGGGTTTGATGGGATCGATCCATCGATCTTCTTCGATTCCGACGGCCGCGCCTGGCTCATCAACAACGGCCCGCCGCCCGACAACAGGCCGCTCTACCAGGGGCATCGCGCAATCTGGATCCAGGAGTTCGATTCCTCGGCGAAGAAGCTCATCGGCCCGCGCACCATCATCGTCAACGGAGGGGTGGACCTTGCCAAGAAGCCGGTCTGGATCGAGGGCCCTCATCTCTACCGCCGCAGCGAATGGTATTACCTTTGCTGCGCCGAGGGAGGCACGGGCGACAATCACTCGCAGGTGATTTTCCGGAGCCGGGCGGTCACGGGACCGTTCCTTCCGTGGTCGGAGAATCCGATCCTCACCCAGCGCGACCTCGACGGCAGTGCGCCCCAGGCGGTGACCACCACCGGCCATGCCGACATGGTGGTCGGACCGGATGGAAACTGGTGGGCGGTCTTTCTCGGCTGCCGGCCGTATGCCGGCCGTTTCTACAACACCGGTCGCGAGACCTTCCTGTTGCCTGTCGAGTGGACTGGGGACGGCTGGCCTCGCATTCTGTCGCGCGGCAAACGCGTCCCTGGTGTCGTCGCGGGGCCATTGCCGGATGCCGGCGGCCCGGTCGCAATGCCGGTGACCGGAAATTTCACCTGGAGGGACGGTTTCGCCGGGCCGGCGCTGTCTCCGTCGTGGATGATGCTGCGCGCGCCCCGCGAGGTTTGGTGGAAGACTGGAAATCCTCATGGGGGGATTGAGATCGTTCCCCGCCAGGATGCGCTTTCAGGGAAGGGGAACCCCAGCTTTCTGGCGCGCCGCCTGCAGCATGCCCGGTTCACGGCCACGGTGTCGCTAGTGTCGCCCGCGGCCGACAATGTTTTCGCCGGGCTCGCCATTTTCCAGAACGAGACGCACCATTACTTCCTCGGGATGCGCCGTCAGGGCGGGTCGCTGGAGATCTTTCTGGAGCGCGCCGGCGGGGCGGCCCCCGAGACCGTCGCCCGGGCGATCCGGCCGGCTGCCGACCGGATCGAGCTCCGCATCACCGGTGACGACCAGACCCTCGCGTTCAGCCAGCGTGCAATCGGGGAGGACTGGCGAATCCTCGTCGGTGACGCCGATGCGACGACTCTCAGCACGCAGGCGGCCGGCGGCTTTGTCGGCGCGATGCTCGGATTGTTCGCGCGGGCCGACCCTTGAGGAACGTGCCGCCTCGGGCGAAGGAGCCCTGGAAGCCCCTCACCGATAGCTGTAGAGCCTGACGCGCTGGATGCAGAAGCGGCCGGGCTCGAGGCGGACGTGGCGGCCCTGATGAGTCTGATCGCCGTTGAGCCAGCGCAGGTGCCTCCACTGGCCGTCGACGTAGCAGCCTTCTTCCACGCTCAGGAGGCCCGCGACCTCGCCGGCCGCAGCCGGGTCGAAAGTGATGGTGGTTCCCATGCCGGCGAACAGCAGCTCGTCGGGCCCGAGGGCGATGACAAGTCCGCCGGCCGGCAGGGTGGGAGCCGATGGGCCGCCCGCCCCGGGCGGCACGATGACGCCGTCGGCGAGCTGCGGCGCCCAGCCCCGCTCGTACATGGCGTTCAGGAACCAGCGGCCGAGCTGGATCCGGTGGGGCTGGCGCTGTTCGCTGGCCGGCGGCAGCAGCCCGGCCATCGAACCGGTGCCCTGGTGCTCGAGCAGCACGGGCGTCAACTGCGCGATGAGCTTGAAGCTTCCGGCGAGCAGGCCGGACGCCGGCTCGGCGATCGACTCGATCCCGAACGGGCAGAACCCGATCGCGTCGTGCTGGCTGAAGGCGTAGAGGGCGTTGATCGAGGCGTCTCCGCTCCGCAGCGCCTCCGGGATGAACAGCGCATTGCCATTCCGCGTGAAGCGGGCGGTCCACTCGGCGAAATTGGGGAAGTAGATGTCGGGCGAGAGCAGGTCGATCGCCGGGGCGCCGGCCCTCCAGATGTCGAAGAGGTGGGGCAGCGGCCCCGCGCTCGGATACTGGCCCGGCTGGTAGGCGGGCCGGATGAGCGCCGCGTTGACGTACATCGGCAGGGGAAACTCGGCCTTGCCGGCCGCCGCCACCAGGTTGGTGTACCGCGCGAAATGCCAGGCCATGAAGGCCTCCTCCCCGGCGGGTCCGGCGCCGAAGACCTCCGCCCAGGTGCCGCTCTCCCGGCCGCCGTTCGCCGCCCAGAGCGCGGCCAGTTCCGGAGCGAGGGTCGGGCGGTGTTCCCGCAGCCAGGCGATCAGCGGGGACGGCACCGGCGCGGCGAACTGCCGGTCCGCCTCGGCGCTGTGGTCGCGCGGGCAGGGGATCATCCCGATCTCGTTCTCGACCTGGACCAGCACCACCGTGTGGTCCTTCCCATCGGTCTCGCGCAGGTGCCGCATGACGGCGGCAAATGCTTTTGCGTCGGCCTCGCACGCCGCCGCGCTGAAGGGGGTGACGATCTCCTCGGGGCGGCCCGAGGCGTCGAGCACGCGGGGGAAGCGCGCGGAGTCGGTCTTCACCCATGAGGGCGCGTAGCAGGACATGCTGTTCTTCCACGTGCCGAACCACAGCAGGACGAGCTTCATCTCGTTTGCCCGTGCGTCGCGCAGCAGGCCGTCGATCGTGCCGAAGACGAACCTGCCTTCAGCGGGCTCGATGACATCCCAGTAGATCGGCGCCACCACTGCGTTGAGCCCGAGCGCCTTCAGGGCGGGCCACGACGGCCGCAGGTAGTCGGGCTCGCCGGTCGAGTTCCCCAGTTCGCCGCCGCGGATGAGGAGCGGCTTGCCGTCGACGATCAGCTGGGTCGCCGTGCCGTGCTTCTGCAGACGAGGGAACCGCGGGTCGTCGGACGGAGCCGCTCCGCGGACGGAAAGGGGCAGGCTCGCCGCTAGAGCCATCGCGAGGACAAACGACGCGGAGTGGATCATGTTTCTCATGGGGAAGGGGAGGGTCTCGTCGGACTGAATGGAGGGACTTTCCGGAAAAGGGAAATCGGGGAGGGCTGTGCGGCGCAAGCTAGTGCCGGTCCGGAGCCGCGCCGCCGATCCGCGGGCTCTCGGGCGGCCCCAGGTAGCTGGGGCGCATGCCGCCGGCATCGATGATGATCCTCTCGATGACCACGCCGGGCGTCACATACCAGAGGCGGAGGACGTGCCTCCCCGGCTGCAGGATCTTGTGCGATGTGACCACCCGGCGGACGCCGTCGCCCACGGCGCGCTCCCACTCCTTGCCCATGGGAACGGTGCCGATGGCGACCATCTGGGGCGGCGCATCGTCGAACGACACGGCGAGCTTCAGCGGTTTGGCCGGGTGGAAGTCGAGCGACGGGGCGCAGTGCAGCTCGACGCTCACGTCTCCGGCGCTTAGGAATTCGATGTCGTATTCCAGCGACGGCGAGTTGCCGCCCGGCTGGCAGGGCGTGGCGTCCGCCGGGTAAGCAGCGACTCCGCCGAGCGTGCGGCCGAAATCTGGGAGCGTCTTCCAGGCGATTCCGCTGCCGCCGGTCGCCCGGGCAAAATGGGGGGCCTCGATCGCGATGCATCCGTTGGTCTCGACGAAGGCCGGTCCTCCCGCGGCGGGGAAGGACGGTTTTCGCACAGGCAGGTGCACGGAGAGCTTCTCGCCGGTGCTGCCAGCGACGGTGATGACGGCGGCCGACTCCCCGGCCGGGGCATGGTCCCAATCGACGCTCGCCTCGATGCGGACGTCGGCGCCGATGTTTCCCTGCGGCGGGGTGAGTTTCACCCAGGGCTGGTCGGCGGTCGCCTGGAAAGTGAGCGGAGCGGCTCCGCGGTTGAAGACCTCGATCCAGCGGCTTCCGCGCTGGAGCGAGTCGAGCAGGGGAAGGACTGCGCGCCCGGCCTCATAGGAAGGCCACGACGTCTCCGTCCCCTCGATGGCGATCGCCATCGAGGCCCAGGGGCGCGGGCGCACCTCGCTCACGGCGGGCATGACCTCGAGTTCGGGTTGCTGCCAGGTCGTGTAGCCAAACTTCACCTGGTCCATCATGTGGCTCCACTTCCCTCCGTTCACCGCATGGTAGGCTGCCCCCCAGCGGCCCTCCTCGGCGAACAGGCGGCGGGCGCGTTCCGCCTGCTGGTTTGCAGAGGCACGCCCCTGTCGGGCGTAGAGCCGGTTCAGGCCGGCGGCGAGGTAGACCTCCTGGAGGCTGGCGCAGGCCTCGATCGGATAGATCACGAGTTCGAAAAAGGCCGGCCGGTATTCGCGGCCGATGGCGGAGTTCAGCGCCTCGGCGCGGGCGGCGAGGTCGCGCCATTCGGCGAGGACGCGTTCGGCCTCCCGGTAATTGACCAGGCTGAAGGTATCGGGAGCGATCATCTCCGGCTTTCGGAGGCTGTTGAGCTTCGTATAGCCCTCGAGAAGGGCGGCGATTGCAGTGGCATGAGCGGGACCGCCGAACTGTTGCGCGGCCCAGGCGGTCGTGAATTCGCCGAGGCGCTCATACGGCAGGCTTGCCGGATCCCGGGCGAAGGTCAGGAAGAAGTCGATGGGGAGCTCCATCGGCTTGAGGTCGCCGACGTTGACGATCCAGATGCGATCCGCGCCGCAGCGCCAGGCGCGATCCATCTGCTCCCATATTTTGGTGAGGGGAACGGTGTTCAGCCATTTGTAGTTTCGGGGACCGCCCACGTAGTCCACGTGGTAGTAGATCCCCGCGCCGCCCCGGCGGCCGCGCTCCTCCGGGGTCGGAAGGCGCCGGAGGTTGCCCCAGTTGTCATCGCACCAGAGGAGGGTGATGTCGTCGGGCACCCGCATGCCTTTCTCATAATATTCCTGGACTTCCTTGTAGAGAGCCCAGAGCTGGGGAACCGCTGCGAGGTCGGGGTTGATCCGCTTCGCGAGAATGGCGCGCTGGTCGGCCACGATCCGCTCGAGCAAGGCGGTGTTGGCCGCCTCGGACATCGGCATGTCGCCGTCGCCGCGCATCCCGAGGGTGACGATGCTCTCGTAGGCGCAATTGCGCTGGATGCCCTCGTCCCAGAATTCCCTGAGCGTCGCGCTGTTGGTGACATAGTTCCAGGGACCGCTCCCATGGCGTTTCCATTCCTGCTGGGCGCGGAGCATCGGTTCGTGATGGGAGGTGCCCATGACAATCCCGTATTCGTCGGCCAGCTTCGGGTTGAGGGGATCATCCTCATTGAATGCGTTGTCCCACATGGCGGGCCAGAGGTAGTTGGCCCTGAGGCGCAGCAGAAGTTCGAAGACCTTCTCGTAAAACCGGTGGTTGAGCCCGCCGAACTTCTCTTTCGCCCAACCCGAGAGCGCCGGAGCCTCGTCGTTGAGGAAAATGCCCCGGTAGCGGACGGCGGGCTCGCCTTGCACATGACGGCCCTCCTTCACGTAGATCGCGTCGCGATGCGCGGCGGGCACGTCGGCCCACCACGCCCAGGGCGAGACGCCAATCTGCTCGGACATCTCATAGACGCCGTAGATGGTCCCCCGCTTGTCGCTGCCGGCGATGACGAGGCCCTGGCTGACTCCCGGCAGAGGGTCCCTGACGGTCTGGATGATGAATGACTCCCATTTCCCGGCGATCGGGGAGGCGTCGATCCTGCCGTTCCGGATGAGATCGTCGATCACGCCGCATTTCCCGATCGTCCCAATGATGACGACCCGGTCTCCGAGGTGCCGGGGATCCTGCCTGACGGCGGCGGCGCCGCCGGTGACGCTGAAGAGATCCGACTTGAGATCGTTGGCGGCGCGGATGACTCCGGGGAAGTCCTTCCCGTCGACGTAGAGGTCGGCGGTCGCGCCCGATCTGGCGAGGCAGAAGGCCCCGGCGGGGAAGTCGGAGGTCAGGTCGCGGAGGGAAGAGAGCGCCCGGCCGGGATGGGGAGCTAGCGCAACGCAGAGGGCGAAGATGAAAGGGATCCTCCGCGCCGGTCCAGCGAGGGGGGTGGCTCGGGGCCACGAGGGACGGCGGTGCATGGGATCGCTTGGGGAGGGGAGAGGGGCTCGACGGCGCGGAAGCGACCGGAAGCTGCCATCCTCGGATCAAGCCTTCAAGCAAGATGCTGCATCTAATTATAGACCAGAAATGTTTTTAGGAGGCCCTTGCCGAAGGGCCCTTCGAGGGGGGGCGGCGGGCGCATCGGAGGATAGAACAGCAGAAAATCACATGGTGCGCTAACTTTAGATTTGCTGAGGATTGCGTTTCCCTCTTCTACTATGAGCTCCTTCAACTCCAGCCGCGTTACTACCCCATGAACGAGCGCCGGGTTACCCTTGCCGATATTGCCCGCGAAGCCGGCGTGCACGTCACGACCGTGTCTCTGGCGCTTCGCAACCATCCGCGCCTTCCCGAGGCCACCCGCGTCCGCCTCCAGGAGCTCGCGAAGAAGCGCGGCTACACTCCCGATCCTTGGCTGCGCGCCCTCGTCGCCTATCGGGGGCGCGTGATCTCGCGGCGCAACCAGCCGACCCTGGCCTACGTGACGAACTGGAACACCCGGTGGGGGTGGAAATACGTCACCGCCCATCCTGAGTTTTTCACCGGAGCCGAGGCGAAGGCTCACGAACTGGGCTTCCACCTCGAGCATTTCTGGCTCCGTGAGCCGGGACTGACCCACGGTCGCCTGAGCCGGATCCTCAACGCCCGGGGAATCAACGGAGTCATCATCGCCTCGCACATGCGCGAGATCGACGTCGAGCTCCAGTTCGACTGGAGGCACCTGAGCGGGGTCAAGATCGACTACTTCCCGCACAAGCCCGAACTCCACAACGTGACGAACGACCAGTGCGGAATCGTCCGGCTGGCGATGCAGCGCATCATGGCGGCGGGCTACCGGCGCATCGGCTTCGTCATGCACCGGGGGTGGGACCACTCCGTCGATCATCTCTGGACCGCGGGTTTCCTTTGCGAGCAGCAGCACCTGGCGTCCCGGGAGCGCATTCCTGCGCACATTTTTCCGGGGCCGGTGCCTGTCGACCGTTGGTTCAATGAGAGCAAGGCTGATGTGGCGACTGATCCGGCGCCGTTCGAGGAGTGGTACGGCAAGTACCATCCCGAGGTGATCATAAGCAAGGGTTCGTTCGTCCTTTCCCAGCTCGAGCGGATGGGGGTGCGCATCCCGAAGGACCTGGCTTTCGTCGATGTCTTCCTGGACGATTTCAGCGGCCGCACCGCGGGCGTCCGGCAGAATCACGCGACTGTCGGGGGGCTGGCGGTGGAGATCCTGGCGGGCCAGCTCCAGCACAATAAATTCGGCGTGCCGGAGATCCCGACGACCACGTTCGTTGAAGGTACGTGGTTTCCCGGCGAGTCCTGCCCGATGCCGTCCGGCCAGTCGGCGGGGATCCTCGCGCACGAAGCGGGTCCGACCGTCGTGGCCGGACCCTGAGTTTCCGGATGCACCCGCGGATTACCAGTGGGCGACTTCGCCCTTCTTGAGCGACTGGGCGAACTCGACGAAGAGGCGCACGCAGCGCTCGACGTCTTCGAGGTCGACCACCTCGCTCGGCGTGTGCATGTAGCGCAAGGGGATGCTCACAAGCCCGGTGGCGACGCCGCCGCGGCCTGTTTGGATTGCCCGGGCGTCGGTACCTGTCGGGCGGGGATCGGCTTCGAGTTGGTAGGGAATACCGAGCTTCTTGGCGGAGCGGAGGAGCATCTCGTAAACGCGCGGATTGATATTCGGCCCGCGGCAGATGATCGGGCCGGCACCGAGCTTAGTCTCGCCGTACTTGCGGTTGTCGCAGTCGGGGTGGTCGGTGGCATGTCCGACGTCGACCGCCACCGCGATGTGCGGGTCGACGGCGTAGGCCGATGTGGTGGCTCCGCGGACGCCGATCTCCTCCTGTGCCGTCGCGACCGAAACGACTTTCGCCGCGAGCGGCTTGCGGGCCCTCGAGAGGCGGATGAGGGTCTCGCCCACGATGTAGGCGCCGACCTTGTTGTCGAAGGCGCGCGAGGCGCCGATGCTTCCGTGGATGAGTTCGAACTCGTGGTCGTAGGTCGCGACGTCCCCGATCGCCACGCGCTCCAGCGCCTCGGCCTTGGAGCGGGCGCCGATGTCGATCCAGATCTCGTGGATCTCGGGCACTTTCTTGCGATCGCTCTCATCCATCAGGTGGATCGCGCGCTTGCCGGTGACTCCCTTGACGGTTCCGTTCGCGGTCTGGATGATGACGCGGCGGCCCGAGATCACGGTGCGGTCATGTCCGCCAATTGTGTCAAAATAAAGGAAGCCGTCCTTGTTGACGTAGGTGATGATAAGACCGAGTTCGTCCATGTGCCCCGCGAACATGAGCACCGGGTGGCCGCGGGGATTGAGTGTTGCGAGCCGGTTGCCGAGAGCGTCGTTGTCGTACCGGTCGGCGGCCGGCTTCACGTACTGGTCGAAGACCTTTTGGGACTCGAACTCGTAGCCTGAAGGCGAACGGGCGTGAAGGAGAGCGGTGAGAAAGGGAGGAACGACGTATTTTGGCATGGGAAGAGTCTGCATCCCCCATGCCATGCCCGACAAAGCCAAAATATCATCCCATCCTAGGCATTGGGCCGACCACCGGGCCCCGCTGCGCCCGGCAGGGACATGCTTCCCTCCATGAGGGCGCGAGCCACCTATTTTCTCTGGGAGAGGCGGGCAGTGATGTACTCTGTACGCGCGAAGGCATCGCAGGGACGATTCCGCGAGCGGCACCAGCGTTCGAGCTCCCCGATATCCACCGGCACTTTCTGGATCTGCTGGCCGGCTTTCATGAGCTCAATCACCTTGTTCTCGGCGAATTCCGCCCACTCCTCCCATGTTGGCTCGAGAGCGTCACGATCGGGCGCGATCGACCGGAGATAGTCCCACTGCTCTTTACGGTACCAACCGATGCCGAGGATTGCCATAGGGAGATTTCTGTTGGCGAAAGGGGGTGCGGCGGGATTTCTATTCGGGGGATTGCGCTCCTGGTGAGCGTCAAACAGCCTCCATTATTGAGCAGAGTTTCATTCAGGGACAGATCAAAAATAGGAGAATTTCATATTTCGTCTTCCCCTTGGAGCCTGTTTCCTCCGGGGCGGAACTGACATGTCCCTCCTGGAGCCGGGAGTCCCATGCTTCGGGGACGGGCGGAGATCCGGCTGCACGTCAGGAGCTTGCGCTGGCATAACGGCGGATGCCGCGACTGAACACCGCGACGGCAATTGCGAACCAGACGATGCTGACTCCGACAAGCCAGAGCGCATGGATGGGGCGAAACCCGTGAATGAGAGTGCTCGCGGGAACGTTGCTGACGATCACGGCCGGAAGGCAGTAAACGAGGATAACATTGGCGATTCCCCGGAACGCCTGGCGCGGCAGCCGCGAGAAATCGACGATCGTGAAATAGCTCCCTTCCACGCCCTCGGTCTTGATGATCCAGAACGTCATCGAGGTGGTCAGCAGGAAGATGCTATAGTGGACGACGAGCCCGCAGGCGACGAGCACGCCATAGAAGAAAAAGCCGGAAACCCCTGGATGGAGCCCGAGCCGGTGGATGGCGTAGGCGATCACAGCGCCGGCAACCACGGTGTTGGCGAGTCCGTCGGGATCGAGCTTGCGCGTCGACACCATGAAGAGCGGGTTGCCGGGCTGCGCCAGGCAGAAGTCAAAGTTGCCGTTCCGGACGTTGCGCCCCATCTCGAACAGGTTCGTCCAGAAGAAGCCCATCAGCAGCCGCTGGATCAGCATCGAGGTGCCCACGAGGAGGAGCATCTCGTACTTGTTCCAGCCGGCGATGCTGTCGGTATGCCGGTAAATGACCTCGATAAGCAGCACGTTGACTCCCATCCAGGCGAACTCGACCACCGTCCACAGGAAGAAATCGAAGCGGAACATCATTGTCCGCACCATCGAGTAGCGCAGGCAGGCGAGCCAGATCCTGAAGTATTGGCGCAGGGGCATGACGATTTTCAGCCGCCGACGGCGGTATGCTTGCGGAGCCCGGCGGCCCAAAAAGTCTTGGCCAGAAGCAGGAACAACGCGACCCAGACGACCTGGATTGCGAGTCCGCTGACTGCGGAGGCGAATTCGATGCGTCCAGCGACAATGCCCGCCGGGAAGTACATCATGTAATAGAACGGGAGCATCTGCGCGATTTTGAAGATCGCGGGAGGAAGCAGGTCGAGGGGGAAGACCTGTCCGCTGAGGAGCGTTTCGGCGGCGAAGGAGAGGATCACGAACCCCTGGATCTCAAGGAACCAGAACGCGAGCAGGCCGAAGCAGTAGGCGATGGTGAACTGGATCATCGCCGCCAGCCCCAGCGCCGGGATCCCGAGGGCCAGGCGCCAGGGATCGCCCGGGAAGGAGAGGTAGGGCTTGAGCAGCGGAAAGATCGCGAGCAGCGGTACGAAAACGAGCACGCCCGAGACCGTGCGGGCCGCCAGAAAGACGGTGAAACGGTAGGCGTAGTAGTTGATCGGCTTCAGGAGAAACTGGTTGATGATGCCGTTCCGGATCTCTTCCCCGATCTGGTAATCCTCGTTGAACGCCCCGATGATGAACTGCAGCGCGATCAGCGTGACGAAGTAGGTGAACGTCTGCCCGAGCGAGTAGCCGCCGATCTGCGAGACGCCGGCGTACGCCGCGGCCCAGAGGATGCAGACCACGGCAAGCCGGGCGAGGGAGAAGAAGCCGCGCAGGAGGATATTCCAGCGATAAACCAGGTTGTTCTGAAGCCCGACCATGAATACGTGGCGGTATTTCGTCAGCGTATGCATCGGTGGTCAGCGCCGGGCCGGCAGGGTCGCGTCCGGAGTTGCTCAGGACAGCCCGAACCGGGTGACGACCTCGTCTGCGAGGTTCCGGTAGGCGAGGGCTCCGGGGCTGTGGGGGTCGTACTGGAAGATGGGTTTGCCGAAACTGGGCGCCTCGCTGAGGCGGACGGTGCGGGGGATGACGGAGGAGAAGACCTTTTCGGGAAGATGCTTCTTCACCTCCTCGACGACCTGATGGGCGAGGTTGGTGCGACCGTCGTACATGGTCATCACGATCCCGCCGATATCGAGATGGCCGTTGATCCCGGCGGTCTTGAGGCGCTCGACGAGCTTGAGAATCTGCCCGAGCCCCTCGAGCGCCATATATTCGCACTGGAGGGCGATGAGCAGGTGGTCAGCGGCGGCCAGGCTGTTCATCGAGAGCATCCCGAGGGCGGGCGGGCAGTCGATGATGACTGCGCGGTAGCCGTCGGAATCGCGCAACGGCTGCAGAACCTGGCGGAGGCGCAGCAGGTAGTTCTCCTGCTGGGCGAGCTCCATCTCGATGGCGGCGAGGTCGACCTCGGAGGGGATGAGCGCGAGGTACTCGTAGGGGGTGGGCGTGATCATCTCGAACGCCGAGCCATCGCCATGCAGGGGCTTGTAGAGACTGCGCCCCTCCTGTTTTTCGATCCCGAGTGCGCTGGTCGCATTGGCCTGCGGATCGAGGTCGACGAGCAGGGTGTGGATCTTGCGCTCGGCCAGCGCGGCGGCGAGGTTCACGGCCGTCGTGGTCTTTCCGACGCCGCCTTTCTGGTTGGCGATGGTGAAAACAGTGGTGGGCATTGACGGGATCTCCAAGGACTAACGGCCTCCGCCCCGGGCGCAAGCGCGACGGAATAAAGTCCGCGCACTTCGGAGTTTCCGGATCAGCCTCGGAGGAGGCTGACGCCCTCCGCCTGGAGTTCCTTGATGAGCCGGGTGAGGTAGGGGATCAGCTGCTTCTTGCGGCTGACGATCCCGGGGAGGTCGAACACCTCGTCGGCCTCGACATGCGGGTAGGAAATCCGGCTGATGATGCCGGGATTCCCGCGCGCGAGCAGGAGCGAATTCTGGGTGTTGATGTCCGTCACGAGCAGACAGGCGAAGGCCAGCCTGTCGGCGACGCACAAGTCATGCAGAGCCTGGGAGAGCGCTTGGGAGTGGTCGCGGAAGTTTCCGAAGCCAAGCTCCTCGACCTGGGCCACCGCGAAGCGCACGCCCTCGTCCTCGTACACCTTCACGTCGGACCGCACGACCTTGTCCGGCGGGTTGGCGAGGATCACCGACCCGGAGCTGAAGATGGTCCTGGCGAGCTCCCTGGGATCGGTCTTCGCCGCAAAGGAGAGCCACTGCAGGACGGCGGAATCCTTGGCCGTGGACGTCGGGCTGTGGAGGTTGAGGGTGTCGGAGATGATCCCGGACATCATGATCCCGGCGAGGCCCGGGGAGGGGGGGATGCGGTCGCGGCGGAACAGGTCGGCGACGATGGTGCACGTC
>Ga0153915_10000186_pt1 | contig 56446 bp, 67 predicted proteins | sample Opewatmetagenome_2_FD_107003 | JGI IMG/M metagenome (GOLD analysis project Ga0153915, IMG submission 107003) | Freshwater wetland microbial communities from Ohio, USA - Open water 3 Core 3 Depth 3 metaG | ecosystem: Environmental > Aquatic > Freshwater > Wetlands | place: USA: Ohio, Lake Erie...
AACATTTTTATTTTGCATTTTGTGCCAGAGAAGAAACCTCCGACATCTCCATTGGAATTTATTACCCTGTGACAAGGTACAATAGGAGAATAAGGATTATTGTGCATAGCACTTCCAACAGCACGATATGCCTTGGAATTTAATGCATGAGCAATTTCGCGATATGTTGTTACTTTTCCTTTTGGGACTTTTCTAAGAATTGTGTAACAGGATTCATAGAAAGGGGGCATCATATTACATTCAAAAGGTATTTTTTATTTATTAATTTTGAAATTTTATTCAATCTGATTTTAGTTTCCTTAGAAAAAATATTTTTTTCTAATGCAGTTATGTCTTCTTTTGCTTTTTTCCTTGCTTTATTATTTGTAATTATTGTTGTTATAATATGACTTTTATCTAACTTTTGAAATTTTTGATTTATTCCCTTAATAAAAACAGATTTTCTATTAAATTTACCCCCATATACTTTTGGAATAAGTTCGTATCTTGCATAGCTTTTCAATGGCTTGTTTTCCCTAGGATAATGAATGATTTTAATTCCTTTCTTGTTAAGTAATCCTCTTAATACTGCAATTGAAAGTCCCATTTCTCCACCAATTGGCTCAAAGGTTAATGTCCAGTCATATTCTTTTTCTTTTTTTGGGATAATTATATAATTTGCACAAACAAATTTTTGAATATTTTTATTCTTGCTAAGTTTCTTCCTTGCAAAATCTACAAGATTCTTTGATAATTCACTATACGTTGTTTTGCATCCTGCTTTTGCAATTGCATTTGTCCAATCTCCATAATAACCTGCAATTGTTAATATTTTATCCTCTTTAGTTAATCCTATCTTTTTTAGCAAATCTTTGTCATTTGGGATAGTATGCTGGCTTTTGTACATTTTTTTCTTCCAAACTTTGTGATTTCCAACTTTTTCTTTTACGGCAGAGACTTTCCATGCTTCTGCTTCTTTTAACATCTTGGGGATATTTGGGATTTTCATTTTACATTAACCCATCAATTGGAGATGGGATTTTCTTTAATTCTTCTGTTGATATATGTGTATAAATTTGCGTGGTTGATAAATCTGCATGCCCGAGAAGCTCCTGAATCTTTCTGATGTCAACACCATTCTCTAGTAAGTGAGTAGCAAAGCTGTGCCTTAATGTGTGGGGGTGAACTTCTTTTTCAATTCCTGCTCGTTTTGTTGCAATTTTTACTATCTTCTGAATATTTCTCTCAGAGAGTTTACCTTGTAGTCCTGTAAAAAGATATTCTTGTTTATTCTCCTGTTGTTTTTCTACTTGCTTCTTTAGATGTTTCAATAAAAATTGAGGAATATTCACAATCCTGTCTTTTTTCCCTTTGGCTTGCCTAACTTGACAAATCATTTCTTCAAAGTTTAAATCATTTAATTTGAGGTTAAGAAGTTCTGAAACCCTGAATCCGCAGGCATAGATTAGACTTATCATTAGTCTACTCTTTTTGTTTGGGAGATTAGCAAACAATTTCCTTACTTCATCTTTTGTCAAAACCGCGGGAATTCTCTTTTCTCTTTTTGGACGTTTGATCCCCAAGGTCACATCTTTTTTCAAAATATTGGAATAAGCGAACCTTAGTGCAGACAGGAATACAATTATTGAAGATGAAGATGAAGCTGCCAGTTTTTTTGCCATGAAGAGTTTAACATCATCTTCAGTAATTTCTGATGGTTCTTTTTTACAAAATTCAAGAAGCTCGGAATTTGCGTTTAGATAGTTCCTAAGGGTATATTTTGAATTTTTAGAGATAATCAACTCAACATTCAACTTTTCAAGAAATTCTTGTTTATTCATCTTTTTGATTGTACGAACTTATTTATAAAAATGTGTCGTAATTGTATGGTTCGCACAATATAGGTTGTACGAAGTTTTTTCTCATAAATTGATGTTTGATAAGAATTATATCTTTTTTCTTAAAACTCCCTTAGGAAAAAGAGGGTTTTCTTCATATTCTTCATTAATAGCTGCATAATTTTCTAAATTAGATGGCGTGCACTTAGGTGAGCTTAGTGAACTTCGTTTATTCCGATAAGCAATTAAAATATCATGTAAAGATTGGACTGATTCTTGTTCCATAGCTCTTGCAAAATGACTTATAACTTCTGCGGTTACTTTTGTTTGATTTTCCAGATAAGTTTTACAAATATATTCAATTGCTTCTTCTGAAGTACTAAATCTAATTAAAGCATTATGGGTCAAAAACATTGAAGGATATTGCTGATTTTCAGAAGTTCGTATAAAAACCCCCCCTTTTGTTTCATGATCACTTCTTACAATTAAATGAGCCAAAGAGTAAAATCCCCAAGGTTTTTCTATAGAATCTTCATTAAGATATTTAACTAATTTCGTAAAGTCTGGAAACATTCCTCTTGTTGGAACTGGCATATCAGAATTTGGATTTAAGAATATTTAAGGATTTATATATAAAAATATAATTTACCCCTATTTTATTCTTTGAATTTTGTTCACTTAGGTGAACTTTGTTTATATTTACTTAACCAATCTACCAATGTTTTTGCAGAACTAATATAGTTTTGTATTTGCCTTAGAGAAGAGGGGGTTATCATTTTAGCAACCTCTTCTCTCTCAAAAGCTATTGGTCTCCCTTCAAAGTTCCAAAAAATTGCTTGAAGTATTTTGAAATCTCCCTCTTGCTTATAAGAGTATTCCTGAAAAGAAATTGGCCATCGCTGGTTTGCGACTGTGTATAAAACAGTTTTTTCAAGAGGTTTTCCTTCTCGATGATTAAAAGGTTCTAACATCGAAAAAAGATTTATTCAGTGTATTTAAGGATTATTGAGATAGAATTCTTAATAGATTTAATGAAATGTTTTTTTGCCCAAATTTTTGCATATATTTTTAATGTGCTCCGAGGGTTGTGCACTAAGGTAAGCTTCGTGAATAGGTTAAATTAGATCAAATTTGTTTTTGTTTAAAGATTATTAAAAATTTATTATGAATAAATGCTGTTTAAACAGCTGTTTGTCTCCGATTAAGATAGTTCTTTTATCGAAGCTGATTGGATTAAACAGCCTGTTTGTTGAGTGGAAAAAATTGTTTTAAAATATTTTGAATATTTAGATGACATCTGGGGGTGTTTGTAGGTGTTTATAGCTGTTTTAAACAGGTGTTTAACTATATTTTTTTAACTTAAACAGCTGTTTAAGCTGTTTATTTCTAAGAAAAAGAGGTATTTTTATTTAGTTTTTATACAGAGAAAATTAGACAAAACTCGTCGAAGAACCAAACATTTTTAAAGTATATTTTGTAGTATATATTATGTTCGGCCTTTTTGGACATAAAAAAGAGATTGAAAAGATAAAAGAGGAAACAAAGAATAGTTTTGATTCTGTTAAAAAAGATATAACTGCAGTAAGCGGGTGGATTAAACACTTAGACTCTGAAAAAAATCTGCAAAAAAGGGAGATTGCTGAGGTCAGAGATATTTTATCGTCGATAAGAAATGATGTAGATGGGTTAAAAAATGTGCTTTCTATGATGAATGAGTTAAAAACAAACAGGGTGTTTAAAACACCCAAACAGGTGTTTAATAAACAAACAGGTGTTTATGCTGTTCAAACAGCTGTTCAAACAGCTGTTCAAACACCAAAATTAAACCAATTTTCAGTAACTGAAAGGGCAATATTATGGATTCTTTTAAATACCGAAATGAAATTAAGTTATGATGATTTGGCTGCAATGTTGGGAAAAGAAAGATCAACAATGAGAGGACAAATTAATACTATCAGACAGAAAAATGAGGGCTTGATTGAAGAAGAAATAGAGAAAAATGGCAAGAAAAGAGTCTATATCCCTGAAGAAATCAAGGAAAAGATGCTCAAAAAGACAAAAGTGAGAGTTAAAGGAGATAAAAATGAACAAAAATAGGGGAGAAATAAACAAAAAGGAGGTATAAAACATCAAAAGAGAGAGTTAGACCTTCAAGGAGATGAAAAAATTCAAAAATAGTGAGAGAAAAGTGAAGGAAATCTGAGATTAATATTCAAAAAAATTAAGTAAAATAGGACGTAGATATTAACAATTAAATAGAAAAAAAGAAAGTTTAGTGAGATATAAAAAATAGAGAATTAAACAGAAAATAGAGAGTTATAGTTAATCGGCTAAACGGAAAAGTATTATTTGGAAAAGTTATATCTGTCTAAGCTGAAAGATTACAGGAAGAGGGGCAATTTTTTTGAGTTTTTCAGAAACAGAAAGCTGAATCGTTTTATTATTAATTTTGGTTTTCTCGACGGGAATTCCTTTTTTAATAAGTCTTCCTACATAATCTCTTATAGAACTTTCAGTGAGGTTAAGCTTTTGAGAAACAGACTTATAGTCTGCATAATTGGTCTCTTCGACCATTTGATATATAGTAGAAAAAACCAAGAATTCTTGGTCTGTAATTCTCTTAAACTTGTTTCTTATTTCTTTTTTAATACTGTCAAGAGAATCAAGAATCTCTAAAGCGTTGCCAAAATAGGTTTTTTCTGTCTGTTGGTTTGTCTGTTGGTTTGTCTGTTTGTCTGTTGGAACCCCTTCATTTCCAATGGAAATAGGCATATTTTGACCTTTTAAGGCTTCAAAAGACGGTTTATGTGCTGGATTATCTGTTGGATATGTTGAATTTTCAATGTTGTCTGTTGAAATAGTAATTGGTGCATTTGAGAGTATTTTAAGCAGATTATATTGAATTTCTTTAATAATTTGGTTCATTTCTTCTATTTTCTTATTATTCTCTGACAAAAATAGGTTTAAAGAATTAATCTCTTCTTTCATAGAATCCATATCTTGTTTTACCTTTTGAAATGCGTCTTTAATCTGATCCATTAATTATGGATAAGTAAAGAGTTAAAAAGCTTTTTTATAGTTCAGAATTACTTACATTATTTTGCAGAGGCTGACGGCTTTTGTAAGCTTGATAGGCAGCTTCACTTAGCTTCCAACGAGATCTTTTTAAGTAGGGAAAACCTTGGGGGTTTTTCTTGATTTCCACAATTAAATCTTTCTTTTTTAGGTCTAAAAGAAGAATTTTGATAAATTCTTCATCTCTTGCAATTTCTTGGGCAATATTCAACGTGAAAAGTGGCTTTGGAGAAACAGAATAAAGCAGTGCCAAAATCTGTTCATAAATTTTCTCTTTTTTTGATAAAGATATCCTCATAAAGAAGAAGAATAAACTGGTTTTTTTAAAGGTTAACTAATCTTCTTTTTTTGTTTTTATTGAATCTTTGCCCACAGAGGGAAGGGGGATGTGTGGTGGAAGCCCCATTTCGTCTTCTAACTGCAATGCCCGTATATTCGACTTTCTTAAAATAGCGTTAAACATAAAGGTTCTGAATTCTTCAGGAGTCTGCTTATCTTTCCAGCCCTTTAATACTTCTCTAGCCAGTCTAGGCTCTACTGAAAGAATAATGTGCCCTGTAAGCTCTAATTTTGCCAATTCTGGCTCATATAGAACAAGATAAGAGAAATTAACCTTCAATAATTCTTCTCTTGATTTAAAAAGATCAGATTTAAGCTCTTCTATTGAAGAAATGTCTATTTTAGTATTAAACTTAAGATTTTCAGCAGAAATCTTAAATCTTTCAATGCTTACCTTTCTAAATTCAAATCCAACTAATCTCATTTTATTGTAAATTCAAATGATATTTTTAAATATTTATATTTTAAAAAAGTGATTTAACAAAGAAATATATTAAAAAATTAGAAAAGGAAGTTAAAAGAAAAGATAATTTTAGTTAATAAATTAAATTAAAGAAGTTTAAGTTTAAATCAAATCTTCTTCAGAAACTATGACAAAGTCGCCTATAGCAATTATAGCATTGTAGGGAATTAGTAATTCACTCGAATTTGTTCTTTCCAAGTTAAGGTTTTTTGTATAAGGAGTTGCATCTTTTACGACTAAATTTATCAATTCTCCAGATTTGGTTTCAAAAGTTACATCTCTTACAAATCCCAGTCTTTTTCCCTCTTTAGTTACAATCATCTTTCCTATGATAGAACTATATGTATTCTTATTTCCTTGCATGTAAAACTTAAAATGAGAATAATTTATAAACTTTTCTGTAAAATTAAATAGATTTAGCAGTATAATGATTAAAGCCAATTTTTGAGTATTAAATAGATTCTTTATAAATTTAAAATCAAATTATCAAAATAATCTATAAAATAGGAATAAGAAAATAACTAAAAGAAATAGATTTATAAGAACAAATAACCCTGTCCCCTTTGTTTCGTATGGAAATATTTATAAAGAGATTTGAAAGTTTTGTTTGTTTTTGTTTTATTTATTAAATTTTATATAGTATAGTATATAATAATAATAATAATAATAATAATAATAATAACCAGTTTAGTATAATAATGAATTTTTTAGTATAATGATATAATAATAAGAACAAACTTAGTAAAATAATGAATTAAATAATAAATTTCTTAACAACAATGATGATCTTGATGTAATAGTGACTTGTTTTAATACAAGAATAAGCCTCATAATAACTCATTTGGTATAATAATTAATAAAATAATGAATTTCTTAGTATAAATATAATATAATAACAAGAATAATCTTAGTATAATAATATAATAATAAGAACAAACTTAGTAAAATAATTTACAAGATAGAAATAAGAAGATAACTAAAAAATAGATTAAATAAGAATAAAAAAGCTCATTTCCACAAGAAATTAAGGTGTTTTTCTTTACCAGTAGTCATAATCCTTTATATAATCAATTCAAATAATTATCGTTGAGGAAATAGAGACAGGGTAAAATTTCCATAGGAAATCAAAGTGTGAGGGAGAAAAGGTGAATAACGAATTAAATAAAATTTTTGAAGCTTTTGACGGCAATAATATTTTTAAAAATAAATCCATGCTGCAAAACAGTTATCAACCAGAAGACATTCCCCATAGAAGCAAGCAAATAGAACAAGTTGCTTCGATTCTTGCTCCTGTACTAAGAGGGGACAGAGCAAGCAATCTTTTTCTTTACGGGAAGACAGGAACAGGAAAGACTCTTTCAATTCAGTATGTAAAAGAAGAATTATTAAAAAGAATAAAAAAAGATGCCGGTTTCAAGTTAAGAATAGAATACTTAAATTGCAAATTAAAGAAAGTTTCTGATACAGAATATAGAATTTTGGCAGAATTAATAAAAAAATTGGGAGGAGAGGTTCCTGCAACAGGTCTTCCCACACAATCAGTTTATGATAAATTTTTAGATACTATTGATTCTGAAAAGCAGACTATTGTGTTAATTCTTGATGAAATAGACCAAACAGCCAAAAAAATTTCTGATGATTTTCTTTATAATTTAACAAGACTTAACTCTGAATTGACAAAGTCCCAAATTTGTTTGGTTGGAATAAGCAATAATCTTACTTTCCTTGATGAACTGGATCCGAGAGTTAAAAGTTATCTTTCAGAAGAAGAGATAGTTTTTGACCCTTACAATGCCCTGCAGCTTCAGGATATTTTAACTCGGAGAGCAAAAGATGTTTTTAAAGAGGGGGTAATGCAAGAGGGGGTTATTGCCAAATGTGCTGCCCTGGCTGCCAGAGAGCATGGAGATGCGAGAAGAGCACTGGACTTATTAAGAATAGCAGGAGAATTGGCAGAGAGGGACAACTCAAAAAAAATTTTCTTAAAATATATAGATGAAGCAAACGACAAGATAGAGAGAGATAAAATTTTGGATGTAATCAAATCAGAACCAAAGCAATTTCAGATAGTTCTTAATTCAATAATTCAACTTTCAGAGAAGAATCCTAATTATCATTTATTTACAGGAGAAGTTTATAATTTTTATAGAGAACTTTGCATAAAAAACCATCTTGAAATATTAACCCAAAGAAGAGTAAGCGACATAATTCAAGAATTTGATATGCTTGGGATTATAACTGTGAATGTAATTTCCAAAGGAAGGGGCGGGAGAATGAGGGAAATTAAACTTGCAATTACCAAAGACATAATAGGAAAAGCAAAAGAGATTATAGCTGATTCACTGACTTATAATTAGCCGTCAAATACAATTATAATTAAAAATAGGGAGAAAATCTAATTAAAATGAGTCCACAAGAAATTCTTAAATTTTGTCTGGAAAGAGGTTTTTTGTTAGACCAAGAAGTTCTTGGCCTTTTCGGAGAAACCAACGATTCGGAATCTGTGAAATTGATAATTGAGCGTATTAAAGAATCAACTCATCAAAAAATCATAACCAAAAGCCTGTTCAATCAAAATAGAGACAAGGTTTTTCAAATCTTTTCAACTCTTCCAAAAGAAAATCAACAACAGTTAGAAGGACTCAAAATAAAATTAGGCTTAAGCATAGAAATTTCCAAAGAGGTTCATATAGAAAATGAAAAAAATAAGCAAAATTTTTTAGATAGGCAGGATATTCTGGGAGTTAAGGTTTTGTCTCCTATAATCAATAAAGTGAAAAAATTAGAAGTTGATGATTTTACCAAATATCTCAAGAACAGACTAAATGAAATGAGAGGAATCCTTCTCGGAAATGCTTCTTTAAAGAATCCTGTTTCTATAAACAAGCTTTCAAACAGCAAACAAGGAATTTCTATAATAGGAATGGTATCAGATAAAACTATAACTAAAAATAAAAATATGGTTTTAGAAGTGGAAGATTTGACTGGGAAAATAAAAGTATTGATAAGCCAAAACAATCCCCAACTTCTTGAAAAGGCAGAAGAAATAAGCCTTGATTCTGTTTTGGGATTTAGCGGATTTGGAAACAGGGAAATCCTTTTTGTCAATGACATAATTTTTCCTGATGCAAATCTTCCTGAAAGAAAAAGATCTCCTATAGAAGAATATGCCTTATTTATCGGTGATTTACATTTTGGGAGTAAATTATTCTTAAAAGACAGTTTTCTAAAATTTATTGACTATCTTAATGGAAATGTTCCAAATACACCCGAAGTAGAAAAAATAAGATATCTTTTTATTGTGGGGGATATTATCACGGGGGTTGGAAATTATCCTTCCCAGGAAAAAGATTTAGAGATAAAAGATATCGAAGAACAATTTATTGGTATCTCTAAGTTACTGGAAAAGATAAGAAAAGATATCAAGATTATAATTTCTCCCGGAAATCATGATGGAGTAAGGCTTATGGAACCGCAACCTTTATTGAAAGAGAAATATGCGTGGAGTTTATATGATTTAAAGAATGTTATTCTTACTGGAAATCCCGCAAGGGTAAATATTGGAAGCACAAATGGATTTTCCGGCTTTGATGTTTTAACTTATCACGGGTTTTCTTTTCCTTACTATGCAAACACTATTCCAAGATTAATGAAAGAGAAAGCATTAAACTGCCCTGATAAAATTATGAGCTACTTACTAAGAAACAGGCATCTTGCAGCAGCGCATACTTCAGTGCAGCATTATCCTTCAGAAGAAGATGAACTAATAATAAAAACTGTTCCGGACATTTTTTTTGCAGGACACAGCCATACAAGCGCAGTTTCTTATTATAATAATATCCTTATGATTTCAAGCTCTTCGTGGGAGAGCAAAACCTCACGCCAGGAAAAGATGGGAAATGAGCCTGATTTTTGCAAAGTTCCAATGCTAAACATGAAAACAGGAGTAATTAAAATTCTTGATTTTGAGGAGAAGAATGATGAAAAATAGACAAAGAATTGGTGTTGATTTGGATGATACTTCTTTTGATTTTATTGGGGCTTTAATATTATTTCATAATGCGGTTTATGGTACTTATCTAAAAAAAGAACATTTTTTGTCACATAGATATCACAATGTGTGGGGAGGAACTGGAGAAGAAGCGTCTAAAAAAGTTGATTACTTTTCTACTACAAAATATTTTGATAAAATGCAGCCCATCTTCGGAGCAACAGAAGCAATTAGTTTGTTAGCCCGAGACAGGGATTTGATGGCAATAACCGCACGTCCGAAAAATATAAAAGAAAAAACTGCTTGGCAAGTGAGGAAACATTTTGGAAATAATCTCAATCCCATATTTCATTCTTACAATCATTTTACTAAAGTGCCCAATGACGGAACTAAATTGGAGATTTGTCTTCGTGAGAATATTTCTGCAATGATAGAAGATTCTTTAGAATATGCCCTTCAATTTGCAGATACTGGAATAAAGGTTTTACTATTTGGAAATTATCCTTGGAACCAGAATGGAAGATTACCTTCGAATATTTCTAGAGTTGAAAACTGGAAAGAGGTTTTAGAACAATTAAAATGACCCCAAAACAATATTTTATTAATCTTGATAAAGAAGTAAAAAAAATATATGACATTGCAAACACGGCGAGAGCAAAGAAGCTGGATCCTGTAGACAGGGTCGAAATTCCTCTTGCTAGAAGTCTTGCTGAGAAGGTAGTCGGACTGATTGCAACAATTTATCCCCAGATGGAAGGAACAGGAATTGCAGACAGAATTCTTGAACTGGAAAAAGAATACGGAAAATTAAACATGGCTGTTTCTTTCAGGATTGCAGAGGAAGTTGCAAAGCAAAAATTCTGCAAATTTTCCAGCCTGCTTGAATCTATAGATGCTGGAATAAGGATTGGTTTTTCGTATACAACTCTTGGCGTTGTTTCAAGTCCCATTGAAGGATATACTGGAATAACCCTCGGAAAGACAAGAGAAAATAAAGAATATTTCATTGCTTCTTTTTCAGGACCCATAAGAAGCGCAGGAACAACTGCAAGCTGTGTTGTTTTAATGCTGATTGATTATCTAAGAGAACTTTTTGGATTTGAAAAATATGACCCCTCAGAAGAAGAGGTCAAGAGGTATGTTACTGAAAATTATGATTATCATGAATACATCACAAATTTACAATATCTTCCCACAGAAGAAGAAGCATATTTTTTAGCAAAAAATCTTCCAATTCAAATTGCAGGAGACCCCACAGAAAAAATTGAAGTTTCAAATTATAAAAATTTAAGCCGAGTAAATACAAATTTAATCAGGGGAGGGATGTGCCTTATTTTTTCAGAAGGGCTTGCACAAAAAGCAAAGAAAGGGCTCAGACTTTTAAAAGAGGTTAAATCAAAAGGATTTCAGTCGACAGGCTTTGATTTTCTTGAAGATTATGTAAAACTGCATGAAAAAAGAGAAGTTGGAAAAACAGACAGTTCCCCCACCTATATCAATGACTTAGTTGCAGGAAGACCTGTCTTTGGACATCCATCAAGGTCAGGAGCATTTAGGATAAGATATGGCAGAGGAAGAACTTCTGGATTCAGCGCAACTTCCATGCATCCTGCAACAATGGCCATCACTGATGGATTTATTGCAATAGGAACGCAATTAAAAATAGAAAAACCAACAAAAGGATGTGTTGTAACTTCATGCGACAGCATCGACGGGCCGATTGTAAAGCTTTTTAATGGAGGAGTCAGGAAGCTAAAAACAAAAGAAGAAGCAAAAAAACTTTATCCTGATGTCGAAGAGATTATTTATCTTGGAGATATACTTTTTCCTTTTAGTGATCTGGCTAACAGAAATTCTAATTTTATGAAACCAGGGTATGTAGAAGAGTGGTGGAAGCTGGAATTAAGACAAAAAAATCCTGAATTGGAAAAGAAGATTGACTGCAGAAATGTTTCTCTAAATGACGCACTTGAGATAAGCAAAAATTTAGGAATTCCTCTTCACCCGGATTATATCTTTTACTGGACGCAAATTTCAAAAGAAGAATTTTTCGGATTAATAAACTGGATTAAACACTCCCGATTTGAAGAAAAACTGATTCTTCCATACAACAAAACAGAACAGGAGAAGTTTAAACTTGGAAAAAGAGCACTTGAACTTTTAGGAGCAGAGCATGAAGTGAGCATAGAAAACGTGATTCTTAAAGAGGTTAATAGCAAGGCGCTTTTAGTTAATCTGGGAATTGATTTAAATTTGCTTACAGAAAAAAATAACCCTCTTTCCAATATAATTGATGAGGATAAATTTAATTCTGAAAAGCCGGTTTTGGAAATTATTAATTCGGTATCTAAATTTATCATTAAAGACAAAGCAGGAGAATTTATAGGAGCAAGAATGGGCAGGCCCGAGAAAGCAAAATTAAGAAAATTAGTCGGAAGTCCAAATATTTTATTTCCTGTTGGAAAGGAAGGGGGAAGATTAAGAAGTATTCAGGCAGCATACGAAGAAGGAAGTATAAGAAGCAGTTTCCCTATTCGATATTGTGAGGAATGCAAGAAAGAAACAATCTATAACTCTTGTGAAAATTGCGGAAGAGAAACAAAGAAACTTTTTTATTGCAGTGACTGTGACCGAATATCCCCTGAAGTCTGTAAGGAGCATAAAAAAGGACAGCCCTTTCAGACCAAAAATTTAGACATTAAACATTATTTTGACAAAGCAGTTGATAAATTGAATATATCTAGATTGGATGTTCCTCTCTTGATAAAAGGAATAAGGGGAACTTCTTCTGAAAACCATGACTTGGAAAATCTTTCAAAGGGAATATTGAGAGCCAAATACAACCTGCAGGTAAATAAAGACGGAACAATAAGATTTGACGCAACAGAACTTCCTATTGTTTCTTTTAAGCCAAAAGAGATTTTTGTAAGCGTTAATAAATTAAGAGAAATAGGCTATGAAAAAGATATTCACGGAAACGAGCTTATTGATGACAACCAAATTCTTGAACTTCTTCCTCATGACATAATTCTTCCGAGTTCTCCTGAATCCCATGATGAAAGGGCAGATGATGTTTTTTTCAGGGTCTGTAATTTTATTGATTCGCTTCTTGTTAATTTTTATGGTTTGAAGCCCATTTATAATGTGAAGAGAAGGGAAGATCTTGTGGGGCAAATGGGGGTTTGCATGGCTCCGCATAATTGTGCAGGAGTTATATGCCGATTTATTGGTTTTTCAAATACATTGGGACTTCTTGCTTCTCCGTATATGCATGCTGCAATAAGAAGAGACTGTGATGGCGATGAAGCTGCAGTCATGCTTTTGGGGGATGTCTTACTAAATTTTTCCAGAAAATTTCTTCCAAGCCACAGAGGCGGGACACAGGATGCTCCTCTTGTTTTAAATGCAAAGATTGATGCAGGAGAAGTTGATGACCAGATTCTTGATTTTGAACTTGTTAGTGAATATCCTATTGAACTTTATACTCTCGCCGAGCAAAAGAAGCATTCTTCTGAATTAAAAATTCCAAATGTAAAATCTTTTTTAAAGGAAGGCAAAGATCCATTTGTTGGAGTAGGATATACGCATGACACTGACAATTTTAACGACGGAATTCTCTGTTCTTCATATAAAAGCCTTGAAACAATGCAAGACAAAGTTAATCATCAAATGGCTTTAGTTGAAAAAATAAGGGCCGTGGACACTGCAGATACTGCGAGACTTATCTTAGACAAACATTTCATTAAAGATCTGAAGGGTAATCTAAGAAAATTTTCTATGCAAGGATTTAGATGCGTTTCCTGCAATGAGATTATGAGACGTCCTCCTTTAACTGGTGTGTGCAGCAAATGCGGAGGGAAAATAATTTTTACTGTTAATGAAGGAGGAATAAAAAAATATCTTGAGCCCGCACTTGGTTTAGCAGAGAAATATGACCTTTCTGTATATATGAAGCAAAATCTTCAAATTGTAAAGGAAAATATAGAAAGTGTTTTTGGTAAAGAAACAGAAAAACAAAAAGCTATTTCTGATTTTTTTTAAATTATCTGCATCAGATAATATCCAATTGTGGGAATTAACAAGCAACCCATCATGTTGGTCTTTTTTACATTTAATTCATTGAAATAAATTCCTATTAATGTTGAAGCAACTAAAATTAATATTCCAAGAAATCCAGAAAAAATAAAAACAAGAATTGTCAAAAATATTAATGTTCCAATGGAGAGAGCAGAATAATTTATTTTATTAATTTTATTGGAGAAAAATTTTGTCAGAAATCTTACAAGAAAAAAAGACAATATCCCGCTTATGAAGACGCCCGCCAAAAGAATCGTCAGCATTTTCCAGGATAATATTCCAATTATTTCTTGTATCGCTGCCGCAGCTCCTGTTCTTGTTTTCGAAATTGCATATAAAGAGACAAATGATAATCCCATGACCAAAACATTTGTAGCTCCAATCAAAACCAAAAACCCCTTCTTCTCTGTTCTTGAAACTGCGCTTCCAAGAACTGCAGCCTGCCCGCTTCCCAACCCCGGGAGAAAGCCGCATAACGGAGAAGATATAATTGTTCCAAGCAAAGGTTTTGTCATATTTATTTTTGAAGAGCTTATTTCTTGGGGGGGAATTTGAATTTTATTCCTTATGCTCATAATTAGCATTGAACTTCCAAACAGGCCTGTAAGAAGAGGAAGAAGAGGTTCTGTTACATTGGAATTCAGCACACATAAACCAAAGATTCCAGATAAGATAAAGACAAAAAGGGCAGTTAATTTTTTTCTTTCTGTAAAAATAAGCAGAATAGAAGTTCCAAGCAAAATCCAGAACATAAAAGAATGAAGTGTGTCATATACTTTTGAGATAAGAAAAGACAGAGGAAAAGCAAGAATAATAAAAATGAAGACTGCACAAATTCCTCCTTTAGCTGTCAGCATTACTGCTTCGTATCCTTTTCCTTCCTTTAACAGTTCATGTCCTGGAAGAATTGAAAGCTGCGTATCTGTGTCAGGACAACCGAGAAAAATTGAAGGGATAAAATCAATAAATGTATGAGCTATTGCCATTGAAGCAATAAAAGTGATAAGATAAAGAGAGTTTATCTTGGAGAATATTGTTGCAGACAGGCTGACTAAAATAGTTCCTACAAGATTAATGTGAATTCCCGGAGCAAGGCCTGTCAATGCCCCTGCGAGAACTCCTATCAGAATTGCAATTAAAATTTCTATTAACAACCCCCTTTCCTCCTGAAGAATAATTAGTTAAGAAACATTTAATAATTTATTATTTCTTTTTCATTCATGAATTTTGAAGAAAAAATAGGGTTAATAAAAAAGAATACTGAAGAAATAGTCAGCCTTGAAGAGCTGAAAGAATTGCTTAAAAAGAAAAAACAGCCAAGAGTTTATTGCGGTTATGAGCCAAATGGACCGATGCATTTAGGGCATTTTGTCACAATTACCAAACTTTTGGATATGGAAAAGGCAGGGTTCAAAGTAATAATCTTGTTAGCAGATATTCATGCTCTGCTGAACAGAAAAGGGGGAGAAGAAGAGATTAAGAAAGAAGTAGAGAATTGGAGGAAGACAATCAAAGCAATTGGGATAAACGCTGAAGTTGTTCTTGGAAGCGATTTTGAATTTAGCAAAGAGTATCAGCTTGATGTCATGAAATTGGCACAAGCCTCAACAATTCAGAGGGGATTAAGAAGTATGCAGGAAATTGCACGGGATTCTGAAAATGCAACAATCTCCCAGCTTTGGTATCCTTTAATGCAGGTAACAGATATAAAACACCTGAAATTGGATGTTGCTTTAGGGGGAATGGAGCAGAGGAAAGTTCATATGATTGGAAAAGATATGGCAAAAATTTTGAATTATAACTTTATCGCATTGCACACGCCCCTAATTACTTCTTTAAAAGGACCAGGACAAAAAATGTCAAAATCAATTCCAGGAAGCGGAATAAGCGTTACTGATTCTTATGAAGAAATAAAAAAGATAATTTCTAAAGCATACTGCCCTGAAAAAGACATTAAAGATAACCCTATTTTACAGATTGTCAAACTTATAATTTTTCCTCGATTTGAAACACTTGAAATTAATCGTCCAGAAAAATTTGGAGGAGATTTATCTTTTAAAGATTATGAAGAGCTTGAAAAAAATTATTCTTCAGGAAGTCTGCATCCTCTTGATTTGAAAAATGCTGTAATTGAATATCTTGAGAAAATTATTGCCCCTATAAGAAAGAACTACAAATAATCTTTATCCTCGTTAATTTAGCAATTCTAAACTTTTAAATAATCAATTTATCTCTTTTAATTATGAAAATAAAGGTGAATTCGTGGAAACTGACGATACTATTCTCGTTTGTTGCAATTATTCTTGTATTCACACTACCTATTTTTAACGGACTTGAACAGGTCAAAACTGTTTTGACCGTTTCAACTTTTTTATTTGGTATCTTTGCTGGATTTGTCATAGCAAGCAGAATGAACCGTTTTACAAGATTCAGAGATTTGCTTACAAATGAAACAGGTTACTTAATTTCCCTTTATGAATATTCCAAATTTGTAGGAGAAGCTTTTTCCAAAAGCATCGCAAACATTATTGACAACTATATAGTTGAAGGATTTTTGTATGAAGTTTATGAATATCACAGAAAAACTGAAGCTTCTTTCTATGCCATTTTCAATGAAATAAGAAATTTTAAACCTGCAAGCGAGGTGCAAAAAGAAGGGCTTAACCAAATGAGATGGATTATAAGAGATATGCCCAAAGACAGAGAGGAAATGTATCTGCTTGAAGAAGATAAAATTTCTACGCTTTTGAATATTACCCTTGTCTTATTAACATTTGCAATTTTATTCTGTTTATTTTACATAAGAACAGGAGAATTATATTCTTCAATTATTACTATAGTTTTATCCACAAGCGTAGTTCTGGTTTTATTGTTAATCAGAGATTTAGACCAACTAAAAGTAAGCAATTATGCAATAGATTATGGCCTTTATTTCAGGTTATTTGATATTCTTGGAAAACCAAGATTATATACAAGTGATTCAATAGAAAACAGAAGATTAAAATTCCCTCTTCATGAAACTTACAGATATGGAATTATTCAAAGAAAGGATAATACTGCTTTATACAAAGAGATTAAAACAATAAGAGGGAAATAATTATTTTGTCTTGAATTCCACAACATCCAAATCTTTCAGAACATGATTTAATCCAACCACTTGTCCGGGGTATTTTGATGATAGTCCCCAAATTCTTGTTTCTTTAATTCTATTTGAAAGCCCTTTTAATATTTTTTCAGCTACATTTTTAACAATGCTTTCAGGAGGAAGAATTATCGGCTTCTTTGCTTTCTGCTTCTCATTCGGCTGTTTAGTATAAACTCGTATTTTTCCAAAGCTTTGAAATAACTTCTCTTTCATTTGTTCAATTCCTTCTCCGGTATTGACTGAAATTAAGCAGAAATTATATTTTTTAGAAGATAATGTTGCGGAAGTTTTTCTTTTTTCTGTTTCAGAGAGCAAATCTGCCTTGTTAAAAATAATTATTTTTTTACCAGGAGACTTATCCAGCTTTTTTTCCACTTCCTGAATTTGATTTAAATTGGTTATTATAATCAAAACTGTATCTGCACTGTTAACAACTCCTCTGTCATAATATTCTGATTCAACTGCAGGAACTTCAATCAACTGAATGCTTACTCCTTTGTAGTCCATCATTCCAACAACGGGTTTTCTTGTAGTGAAATCATAATCTCCAACCGTGGGGTGGGCATTTGTAAGCAGAGATAAAAGAGAAGATTTTCCTGTTTTTGTTTTTCCAATAATAACCGCCTGCATATCTTCTTTCCTTATTCCAACTCCTGCTCTTGCAGATTTTTTGGATTTTTTTTCTGCTTCCATTTTTTCTTTTAGCTTTTTGTAGCGGAGCTTTATTTGTGCCCTTAAATTCTCCCCTCCCTTGTGTTTTGGGACAAAGGAAATCATTTTTTCAAGAGCCTTCAATCTATCTTCATCATTATCTGCTAAATCATATTCTTTCTCTGCGTAGATGTATTCTGGGTGAGCGTTTACAGTCATTGGAAACCTCCAGCGGGTTTTTCACAATTCCAGCAACCCAACAGGAAGTTGAAGAAGACAACCTGCGGTTTTCTCTCACACATTTTCCCTCTAGACTCTGCTGGGCGATTTCTTTTTACACCTCGACTAAAATCGCATGAGAAAATACCATTTATCATATATCTTTTAAAGATTAAAGGATTAAAAAAGTTATGATAAGCAAAGAAATTCTTGAGAAGATAAAAGAAAAGCGGGAATTCTCCCAGCTTCCTGACAAAGATATTGAATTCGTCTTTGAACGATTTGCCAAAAGACAGGCAAGCGAAGAGGAGAAAATAAAATTAACCAAAGAACTTTTGAGAGAGATTTTTAGTGCCTTTGTCAGCAAAAAACTGCTGTCTTTAAAGAATAAAGAACCAGAATGGATTTTAAGAAAACACATTTCTACTAAAGAGAGACTTCCTTATTATAAAGAAATTTACAAAAGGATATTTCAAGATTATAAAAATAAAGAAATAAACGTTGTTGATTTAGGTGCAGGAATTAATGGATTTAGTTATTATTTTTTCAACAAATTAAAATTAAAATTAAATTATACTGCAGTAGAATCTGTAGGACAGCTAGATGAATTGATGAACTTCTATTTTAAGAAGAATAAGATAAATGCCAAAGCAATTCATTTAAGCCTATTTGAGAAAGAAAAAATCAACGAGATTATAAAAGAAGAAAAAAAGCCAAGGATTATTTTTCTATTTAAAGTAATAGATGCTCTTGAATCTATAAAAGAAAATTATTCCAAAGAACTGATTTCAGAAATTGCTCCTCTTGCAGACAAGATTATTGTGAGTTTTGCTACAAAGAGCCTGGGAAACAGGCAGAAATTCAAAGCAAAGAGAAATTGGATTGTAAATTATATTAAAGAGAATTTTAATGTTATGGATGATTTTGAAATGAGTGGTGAACGATATATCCTATTTAGCAAATAATTTATATACATTAATAATTTTTTATCTTTATGAAACCGAAATTTTACAGGAAAATTTTAGCTAATGGGATGACAGTTATTTTTGAGCAGAGAGATCTGCCTGTTGTTGCAGTTGCAGTTGCAGTAAGAAACGGAGGAATTAATGAATCTTCTCATGAAAAAGGAATCTCTCATTTTATTGAACATATGCTTTACAAGGGAACTCCAAAGAGAAACGCGAAGAAAATTGCAGAAGAAATAGAAAAAAGAGGGGGGGAGCTTAATGGATTTACAGACGAGACAATAACTGCTTACTGGTGCAAGATGCCAAGCAAATATTTGAACGTTGCACTTGATGTTTTAAGTGATATGGTTAAAAATCCCCTTTTTGACGAGAAAGAACTGGAAAAGGAGAGAAAGGTTATTTTTGAAGAGATAAAAATGAGAAGAGACAATCCTCATATTTATGTTTTAGACAACATCCAAAGAGAATTGTATAATGGAACTCTGGGGCTTAATCTAATAGGCACTTATGAAACCATGAGCGTTATAGACAAGAAAAAGATAATCAAAAAATTTAATGAGATTTATCAACCTAATAATATGATTTTAGGAATTGTAGGACAGGCAAATTTTGATGACATTGTTAAGTTTGCAGAAAAGAGTTTTGGGAATATTAAGGGGAAAGTTCCTACCATAAAATTTACTACAAAAAATAATTCTAAAATAGAAAAAAGAAAGGGAATAGACCAGGTAAATTTGATATTTGCTTATCATGTTCCATTAGCTACTGATAAAAAAAGTTATGCTGCAGAAGTTCTCGGGACACTAATGGCAGGAGGAATGTCCTCAAGATTATTTACAGAAATAAGAGAAAAGAGAAATCTGGCTTATTCTGTGAAGGGAGATTCAAGCATTTCCAAATTTTTCGCATATAATTCAATATATGTCGGGACTACCAAGGAAAAGATAAATTTAGTAAAGAAAATAATTTTGGAAGAGTTCAAGAAAGTCGCAAAAAGTCTGACAGAACAAGAACTGAAACAAGTCAAAGAGCAGTTAATTGGAAATTATAAAATTTCCATGGAAGATTCTCAAATGCAGCTGATTAATCTCCTCCTGCATGAAATTGACGGAAATGCACATGAGTTCTATGAATTTGAAAAAAATATTTCTGGGGTAAAACTTAAAGACGTAAAAGAGCTTGCAAGGATAAAGAAATATAGTTTCTTAGCACTGGTGCCGGAATAACAAGAAAATTCTTCCTGGGAAGTTAATCTTAAAAAGTCTTTTTATTAGCTATTTTTATGTTTATAGTAAAGATTCCCGGAATTAATGGATTAGGAAAAACCAAGGGATGCGAGAAAGCAGGAAATGCTATTCTGGAATGCCTTAAAGAGATTCATAGCAATGAGAGCGGAAATATTATTGATTCTTCTCTTTTAGATTTAGAAGAAATTCATCTCGACAATTCTAATATTGAATTGAGTAATAAGCTGATATACGAGAATGCTTTAGAAATATTTGAAACAAAACCAAAAGTTATTTTTTTAGGAGGAGACCATTCTATCAGCTATTCAACGGCCAAAGCATTTTTGGACTATTGCAATAAAGAGAGAAAAAAACCCTGCTTAATTATTTTTGACAGCCATGCAGACTGCATGACTCCAATGAAGGAACCGACCCATGAGGAATGGCTTAGAAAACTTATTGAAGAGGGATTTCCGAAGGAAAGTGTCCTTATTGTAGGACTAAGAAACTGCTGGAAAGATGAAGTAAAATTTATCAAGGAGAATAAAATAAGAACTCTTTCAATGACTTCTCTTACTGATGATTTGCAAGAAATGTGCGATACAATCATGGAATTTTCAAATGGAAAAGAACTTTATGTTTCAATTGACATAGATTTTATTGATCCCCTGTTTGCTCCTGCAACAGGATATCCTGAACCTGGGGGAGTTACAAGCAGGCAATTTCTTTATTTAATTCAGAGAATAAAAAAAATAAAAACACTAAGGGCAATTGATTTAGTTGAGATTAATGAAAAGAACGATAAGGACAAGATTACTGTCAGACTTGGAGCTAAAATATTAGCAGAGCTGATTTAACATGCGATGCTTTATTGCTGTAGATATTCCTGAAGAGATAAAAAAGGAAATTATTAAAATCCAGAACATGCTTCCTGCATTTTACGGAAAGAAGACAGAAAAAGAAAATCTGCATTTAACATTAAAATTTCTTGGAGAAGTAGATGAATCTACTTTAATTAAAATTAGAGAAAAATTGGGAGAAATAAGATTAAATCAATTTCAAATAGAAATAAGCTCTCTTGGTATGTTTGCAGACAGAATTATCTGGCTTGACATGAAAAATTGTGAAAAACTGCAAAAGGAGATAGATGAGAGACTCTCTGATTTTTTTAAACCCGAAGAGAGATTTATGGGGCATCTTACCATAGCAAGAATAAGGAATCTTAAAGACAAAAGAAAATTTTTTGGAGAATTAAAAAAGATAAAATTCGCTCCAAAAAAGTTTACAGTAGAGTGTTTTAAGCTGAAAAAATCAACTCTTACCGAACAAAAACCAATTTATGAGGATATTAAGGTTTATGATTTAAAAATATAATTAACAAAGACTTTTTTGTTTTATAAGAATTTTGGTTTAAAATATCCATTTTCCAGCACAATTTTATTTAAAATTATCCTGCTCCAGATTATATTTTAATGAAACTTCCTTTTGACTTGAATCTTTTCTCCGAGGAGTATATAGCACTGGCTTTAAAACTTGCAGAGGCTAATCCTTCATTGCAGGAATTTGATTCATCTTTAAGAAAAGCTATAGCAGATAAAATGGGGATTTTAGAAAAAGAGGTTCTCTTCCTGCATCATTCTTTTCATTGGGTATTCTTCTGTGATGCACAATCTGATTCTCCCATAGGATTATCTTTTGATAAACAAAAAAGGGAGACTTATGTAATGCAGCTTGAAAGAGTCAATTCCGAAGAAAAAGATAGGTTAATGAGTTATCTGATGAATAAATATGGAACTTATTTATCGGACAGGTTAAAAAATTTAGTCAGTACTCCTCTTCAATCAGCTTAAAGACCTCTGCTTTTTTTCCAATTGCTTCTCTTAATTCTTCCAATGGGGCATTTACTATATTCTTCAGAGTTTTGAATTTTTCCAGCACTTTTTTTGCTGTTTTTGGACCTATTCCCGGAAAGCCTTCAAGAATAAACTGCATCCTCTCTTTTTTATTAAGACTTTTTTTTGTTGCATTAAGAGAAGATTCTTTTTCTTTTTTCCTTGACAGAATCCAGATAAATTTTGCAGTATCTTCATAATTTTTTGTAAAGATTACAGGAATTTTATGGTTAAGAGTTATTGAAAGCAAAAATCCTCTTATTGCATTGGCGTGAACTCCCCTCCTTCTGGCTTCTTCATTTTCTTTTGCATCATCAGTATAAAGTTCATGCTCTTCAATTCCTTCTATTATCAATAGCCTTTCTTGATATTGCTGCAATTCCTGCAATTGCCTTGAAATCCTTTTATTTATCATAGAAGAAATAAAATCCTGAACAGTTTTTCTTTCTATTGCAATGTTGTTCACCAAATAGTCTGCAACTTTTAATTCCCTGAATTCTACCTCAAGCCCAAGATGAACCAGTTCTGACGCAACCAATGAATTTTTTTCACGATAGTCTGTTATTATCTTTATTTTCTTTTTATTTACATTAATTTTGCTCTCTGAAAAGATATCCAAGATTTCTTTCATACTTTTTATTGTAAAATTAAATTTATAAACTATCTTTAACTTATTTAACTGATGGGTAAAAAAGGGAAGAGGAAACAAAAATTCAGGTTAAACCTAAAATGGATTATCATTCCATTTATTTTAATTCTTTTGCTTTTCCTTATTGGATATTTTTTTCTGCCAATTTTTTCAGGCAATGCTGTTTATAGCACTTCTGCAGGAAAGACTATTTCAGTAAAATTAAATGATCAGGTCACTTTTACCTGCAATTCTCCTGCTGTTACAGCAAAGATAAATAATCTTCAAAGAAGTTTAACTGCCTCCCAGAATAATCTGCAACTTACAGACTCTTCCACAGGGAAGTATTATTACGCAACATTTACATCAAGCACAGCCAGTTCAGCTTCAGGAACATTAAATATAAAAAATGTACTTTATCCAATACAAATCACGGGAGGAGTAGCAGAATCTGAAGTTTATAATAATATTATTACAATTTCTTATCCTTCATTTTGCTCCAGTATAGGAACTTCTGCACTTACTTCTAACCGCTCTTCAACTACAAAAGCATCCTGCAAATCTGCTCAGTCTGTTTGCAGCACCCCTTCAGATTGCTGCAGCAAGAAATGCATCACAAGCATAAAATTTTCTGGATGGAAAATAGTCATTCAAAAGAAGTGTTCTTAAAGGGTTAGATTTTTTATATATCTCTTCAAAAGAAGAGATGCTAAATCTTTTTATAAACCCCATTGGCTTTGCTTTCTTCTATTCCTGAATTTGTTATCTCTATAAAATCTGCCTTTCCTATAATCTTCTTTGTTTCTCCTGCACCCATATAAGTCATTCCAGAAGCTAATCCTCCCAAAAGATTTTGAATTATTGAATTTATCTCTCCCTTGTAAGGAAGAAAAGTTTCTTCTCCCTCTACACTAATTGGCTTCATATTTCCTTCCCCATTAATTTCTGCTTTTTTTACAGATGCACTGTAACTTGCAGAACCCCGATATAACTTTAACTTTTCTCCGTCCCTTTCTATAATTTCCCCTGGCGCTTCAAATGTTCCTGCAAGAAGATTTCCTAACATAACGGTGTCTGCTCCTGCTCCCATTGCTTTTACAATGTCTGATGATTTTTTTATTCCTCCATCAGCACAGATAGGAATTTCTCCTTTTGTTGCTTCATACACATCCATTATTGCAGTAATTTGAGGAACTCCTGCTCCAGTCATTAATCTTGTTGTGCATAATGAACCAGGACCTATTCCTACCTTTACTGCATCTGCCCCTTTACTTAGAAAATATTCTGCGGCGTCTTTTGTTGCAATATTTCCTGCAATTATATCCACTCCAGGATAGTTCTCTTTTAAATAATCCAGCGCTTTTCCTACGCGTTTTGAATGTCCATGAGCAACATCTATTACGAGAATATCTGCTCCTGCATCCACAAGAACTTTGCCTCTGCTTTCAAAATCTTTTACTCCTATTGCTGCTGCAGTCAATAGTTTTTGTTCTTTTACTTTTCTTACTTCTTCTGCCTGTTCTTCTGTTGTCATAAACCGATGTATTACTCCAAGTCCGCCCAGTTTTCCAAGAGCTATTGCCATTTTAGATTCGCAGACAGTATCCATATTTGCTGCTAATAAAGGAATGTCAATCCAATGGTTTCTTGTTACATGCGTTCTGAAGCTAACTTCTCTTCTGGAAAATATCTTATTATACTTTGGAATTATTAACACATCATCAAAAGAAAACCCCTTCCCGATAATTCTTGCCATACTTTATTACTTTTATAAATTCTTTTTTATAAATATTTCCTCCTTTTGATATATGCTTTAAATTGCGAGAGTTTTCTGCTTTTCTGCTTTGCTGTTTTCTGCCCCTTTTTTGGACATTTCTTCCTTAATATTCTGAATTGTTTTATGCATCTTTTTTTCTTTGGCATTTGCAACATAATAAAATGTTTCATCCCGCGTTCCCTTTGTGATAAGCATAATTAATTTTCCTGCGATTAATCTTGCTGTTCTTCCGCTTCTCTGAATTTTTCTTATTGCAGAAGGAACAGATTCATAGAATATTACCACATTAACTTCAGGAATATCAAGGCCTTCCTCTCCAATTGAAGTAGCACATAAAACATTTATTTCTCCTGAAGAAAATTTCTCTATTATCTCCCTCTGCTCTTTCTGGCTTAGTCCTGTGCTTTTTCCATGGTCTAATTTTTTTGCCTGCCCAATAAAAACCCTGGAATTGATTCCTTTTATTTCATTTAATCTTTTTGAAATTGTTGATGCAGTATTTCTAAATTGGGTGAAAATCAAAATTTTCATCTTTTCATCTTTTCTTTTTTCATTCTCAACAATTTTAATCATCTCTTCTATTTTTGGGTGCTCTTTTCCCTTTGCTAATAATTCATTGGATTTTATATAAGCCAGGCTGAATTCAGGTTTTGATGTTAATTTTACCACTCCTTTGCTCTTCTTATCTGATGCCTGCTTGAATAATTCCTTCATATATTCATTAAATCCTGATAAAGTTTGTGTTTCCAAGAGTTCCAATGCATGCTGCAATTTTATTGCACTCGCACAGGCTCCCATCGAGAGAAGATGATTAAAATCCTTATTCCCCTTGGAAATATCGATGATTAATTTTTTTTGAAGCACTATTAGTTCAGTTTTAGAAGTGCTTCCAAACAAAACCTTTCTGTTCTTTAATTCCTGAATATAAGAATCAAAAATTTTTTTTAACAAAATTCTTATCTCCTCAAACTCTTCAGGAAAATCAATAACTTTCTTTTCAAATTTTAAATCCTGCAGATATTCTTTTACATCTTCGCTTTCCCGCGTTTTTATTTCCACTTCTTCTATGGAAAGATTTTTGCAGATTTCCTTTATTTTTGAATAGTCGCTTCCGGGGGAAGCAGTGAGTCCCATTACCCTTGGATGAGTTGCCTGTTCAATATATCTGTGTGCGACATAATTATAGTCATAATTTTTGATGCATCTGTGAGCTTCATCTTCAATCAGCAGGCAAACTTCTTTCAAATTATATAAATTTTTTTTCAGGTCATTTGCAATGCACTGGGGAGTTGAAAAGATAATATCTGAATTCTGCCATAACTTTTTTCTTTCATTCGCTCCTTTTTCTCCAGTAAATAAGGTCATTTCTGCAAATAATTCCGGGAGATGCTTTCTGAAATAATTCAAATGCTGTTCTACCAAGGGTTTTGTTGGCGCAAGAAAAATTACCTTTTCTCCAGGAAATTTTTTCATCCTCTCGATTGTAAGCATAAGAGCAATGAGTGTCTTTCCAAGTCCTGTAGGAAGGATAACTAAGCAATTTTTGTTTGCACAAGTCTGAAATATTTTTTGCTGGTATTCTCTGGGAGATATTCCCTCTAAAAATTCCATTTTATTCCTTTCTTGTGGTGTAAGCAATAAGAATTACAGAACAAATAATCAGCAATAATCCAACTATTGAAACAAAATTTACTGGATTTTGTTTATTTGCAATTATATTCCCTGTAATTTCAGAATCAAGAAATAAAAGTCCTGAAATTGCTGCCAAGACCCCAAATATTCCTGTTATTCCTCTTGTTATTAAAAATTTATTTTTTTTCATTTTATACTATAAATATTGCAAATAACATTCCTATCAGGACAAGAGCAGCAAGGAAACTCCAAAGGATTTTACTGCCAAAAAGGAGTTTATTCCCGTCTAATTCTGAAATTGGAAGAATATTAAAAAAGGCAAAATATACATTTAGCCTTGCAAAAAGAGGAAATCCAAGGAAATATCCTGCAACTGCAAGAACGATATTAATAAAAATTCCTGATGCAGCAATCAGTGCCAAATGATATTCTGTCATTTCCGAGAAGGTATAAAGCCCATATCTTTTGGCTCCGCGATAGATTCTCGGCTTTACATCAAATACAAATGAAGCCATCCATACAAAGCTCTTAAATGGGAAGAGAATTATCTTTGAAACCAGCGGAAGAACAGCCCCAAGCGGAAACGGCTTTTTGTCTTCCTTTTCTTTAGTGAATCCATAATTTCCGATTTCCCATATTTTCATTTCTATCTCAGAATCCAATTTGTAAGCAATTATTTTCTTGGTAAAAATATTTGCGAGAATAACAATAGACACTGCCAAAAAAGTGTATAAAATATTTTTCGCCTCTTCGGCAATGCTCAGTGAAAGACTAATCGAAAGAGTCATAATTATGATTACGAGAAAGATGTTGAATGCCTCTTTTTTGTTTATCATCTTTTTCTTAAGAATAGTTTTTTTATAAAGTTTATTATCCTCAGCACCCCTTTTCTTTATTCTTTTATTTTCTTTTTTTAGTTTATATTTTGGATTATGGAAAACTATTTAAATGAGGCATTATAAATTTAATCATGAGAATCAAAAAAGTTAGTGAGGTTATCGGGAACAGGGTATATACAGATTCTGGAGATTTTTTTGGAGAAATCGAAGAAGCTAATTTGTCTGATAACAAAATTGATGGTTGGAGGATAAAGGTTGGAGGAAGTGTTGGTTCTATGATTGGCGGAGCAAAAGGAGTTATTATCCCTCATCACTTTGTTAAGGCAATCGGAGATGTTTTCTTAATCAACAGGGCTGCTTTGCCAAGTTCAGATTCCAACATAGAAGAGATACCTGACGATTTAGCTTAAATAACATGGCAGAAGAGACAACATTCCTTCAGAATTGGGTATTTTCAAAATTTCTTCTTCCGTTTTTGCTAGTTTTCTTTATCGTTTTTGCTATTCTTGAAAAGACAAAAATTTTTGGAGAAGGAAAAAAACAGATTAATGCACTTGTTGCATTTGTGATTGGCTTGATTTTTGTCGGAGCAGTTTATCCAAAGCTTGTTGTTGGAAATATGATACTTTTCCTTACAGTTGCAATAGTCTGCCTTTTTGTAATTTTATTAATCTGGGGATTTATTTTTGGAGATGAGAAAGGATTCAAGCCTGAAAATTGGATGAAATGGGTTTTGGGAATTATAGGAGGAGTTGCATTTATTGGCGGAGTTATCTGGGCAACAGGAATTAGCGATAATCTTGGAACTTTTTTCAAAGGAACATTGGGAACATCGGTCTGGATAAATGTTGTTTTTGTCGTTGTGATTGCAGGAGCATTGGCATTAGTTCTCCTTAGCGGAAAGAAGAAATAATTTTAATTTTAACGAAACATATTTAAATATCTTTTAACAATTTCTTTTATGTTACAAGGGGTGATAATGATGGCTTCTGGCGTATTTTCAAGCAGCGGCATTATCGGAGAATTCTTAAACAAATGGGAAGAGGCAGGATTTTTCAGTTATCTGCTTCCATTTTTATTAATATTCGCTTTGATTTTTGGAATACTTACAAAAACAAACATATTCAAGGATAATAAAGTTGTAAATGGGATTATTGCTTTGGCTGTCTCTCTAATGGCTTTGCAGTTTGATTTTGTTCCTGCTTTTTTCTCCCAGATTTTTCCAAGATTAGGTGTTGGATTAGCAATTATTCTTGGGATTATGATTATTGTAGGATTATTTGCAGATGAAAGAAGTCCTGCAGTAAATTATGTCTTAATGGGAATTGCAGTAATAATCGTCGGAGTTGTTATAATCCAGTCAGCAGGAGCAGTAGGATGGCAATCCGGAGAGTGGTGGGGAGATAACTGGCAGATGGTTGTTGGAGCAATATTCCTTATAATAATCGTTGCGGTAGTAATCGGAAGTGCGGGTCCAAAAGACAGATCAAAGGCACCAGTCATTCCTCCATTTCAGGGCCGTTGGGGAAGAGATTAAAAATATTTAGATTAATTTGAAGAATAATTTTTATATTTTTTAATTATCTTTTTTTAGGGGTTTTTCTTTTAACCTCTTCTGAACTTTCTTCTGTCTGCCTTCTTGATGGAACAATCATTTTTGAAAAAGAATCCTGCATCATTGACATTTCTTTTTTAACCTCTTCCAAATTTTTTCCATAAGACCCCACTTTATCGAGAATAGCAATCTGGAGTTTGTCTATCATTGCTTCTATTTTTTTAAGCCTGTCCGAAATATTCTCAACTTTTGTCTGGGACAGAGTTGCAATTTCTGTTGTGCTATCAAGCTGTTTCTGGATTTTTCTTATTCTGTCTGAAAAAATCTGGTCTGCAACTTCCATTATCATATCAGTGTCAACTTCAGGAGACTGCTGGTATCCTCCTTCTTGAGAAGGATAATATTGCTGTTCCTGAGGAATGTATTGTCCCTGTTGGGCAAATCCCTGCGATTGTTGATATTGCTGTTCTGCCTGTGGGGCATAAGATTCCTGGTTTGGCTGAGGAACTTCTTCCTGAAGTATAGAAGGCTGCATCTCTTCGTCAGAATTTGAAACGGCATATTTAATCTGAGCCTGCTTCAAGGCATCATTTATTTCCCTAGGAGATACTCCCTGCTGAGATAATTCAGTTATAATCTGCGCTTCTGGCATTCCCCTCCCTTTCATCTGTATAACCTGTTCTAATACTGTCATCTTATTTTTTAATTATCAAATATTTTTTAATCTTTCTAATTCCTTTTATTTATCAGTTCCAATGGCTGAAACATTTTCGCCTGTTTTGTTAATATTTCCACATCCTCTTTTTTAGCAAATTTTGAAAATTCTTCAGAGATATTTTCAAGGAATGAAGACATTTTTTCAATTGATTGCTTTATTATTTCCACATCTTTTTTCATCTCAAGCATTTTTTGATTTGATGTTTCTTTTATTTCCACCAAATTTTGCCCAATTAACAATAATCTGTCTTTCAGAATTCTCTGTTTTTCTTCAACATCCCTTATTCTTGCATTAATTTCTGAGAAAATCTGTTCAGAATAATCAACCTGGTCAGCCATGAATAAATTATGTTAGTCTGGTTTAAAATTGTTGTGCTTATAAAGAACTCAATTTCTCTCTTCTTATATTCTGACAATACACAAAATATTTTAAACTTAATACTTCTTTTCTATTTATGCAGCCTAAAGAGGAAAAATTATATTCCCATGAAGTAAGAAGGGAAGGAGGGGAAGATATTCTTTATCTGAATTATCTCGGCGCCCCTTATGTTCCAAATCTTGCCGACAATCCTGAGGTTATGAGCAAAACCCTTGATGTCCTGACAGAAAATCCAGGAATTTCAAGAATTATCTTTGTCCAGCAGAAAAATTATAATTATGATTTTAAAGAAACAAGTTTATTGCTTGAAATAAGCCAGCTTTATGTTTATCTCCTGAAACAAGAGAAAATTTTATCGGTTCAAAAACTTGTTTTGTCCAATGAACAATCTTTCAGCCAGAGATACAATCAGATGTTTTCTTTTTTACTGCTGTTGAGGAGGGATCCTGTAGCTGCATATTTTGAATTAAAAAAATTAATCATTGAATCAAAAATCCTTTCTGAAAAACTTGAAGCACACTATAAAACAGATCAGGAAAATTATATGCATCTTCTTGAGAGAGTTTTAAGTTTATTGGAGAATACCAAACTTATCCAAGAAGTTATTCCTTATATGGACAGATATAAAAAAGGAGACAGAGAAATATATAACCAAATTTTCAAGCCTGATGTAATTCCAAATTTTACTTTTACAAGATTAGTATATGACCTTCCATCTGATGCAGAGATAGTTGATCAATACACTATTGGAGAAGATTATGATAGTTCAGTTGTCACAATTTTAAGAAGAAAAGACGAGTCCAAACTCTTTTATCATCTTAATCCTCCTGAAAATTCTCTTGATGAAGATCACAATCTTCTTCTTAACCTTGCAAGAGGAGTCTTAATTGAACATCAGCCAAAGGCAGAAGAATTTACAGATATAGAAAGGATAAGACAGGTTTTTTTTAACATCTCCAAAGATTTGCTTCAAGATTTATCCCAGACTAAAAAAATAAAACTTAATTACCCTGACCTGAACAAGTTGGCGACAATCTTAGTGAGGCAAACAATCGGTTTTGGTCTTGTTGAAGTTCTTCTTCAGGATAAGAGATTACAGGATATAATGCTTAATGCACCAATCCCGATGACAAATATTTTTGTAAAGCATCAGGATTATGATGAGTGTTCAACGAATATTCTTCCAAGCCAGGCAGATATTGATTCTTGGGCGGCAAAATTCAGGATGATTTCAGGAAGGCCATTAGATGAAGCTAATCCTATATTGGATACACAGTTGGAAATAGGAAAAATAAGAGCAAGAATTGCCATAATTCAGAATCCACTTTCTCCTGATGGTTTAGCCTATGCGCTGAGAAGACATAGAGAAGAGCCATGGACTTTGCCCCTATTTGTCCAGAATGGAATGATAAATTCATTCACTGCAGGGTTGTTAAGTTTTATGATTGACGGAGCAAGAACTTTATTGGTAGCAGGGACCAGAGGTTCAGGAAAGACTTCCCTGCTTGGAAGTCTGATGCTTGAAATTATTCCCAAACACAGAATAATTGTCATAGAAGATTCTCTGGAACTGCCTGTAGAGTCACTGAGACATTTGGAGTATGATATTTTAAGGATGAAAGTCCGTTCTGCTTTGCTAAAAACCACGACAGAGGTCTCTGCAGATGATGGAATAAGAACAAGCTTGAGACTTGGCGATTCCTGCCTAATTATCGGAGAGGTAAGAAGCGTTGAAGCAAAAGCATTATATGAAGCAATGCGTATAGGTGCATTGGCAAATGTAGTTGCAGGGACAATTCACGGAGCATCTCCCTATGGGGTTTTTGACAGGGTTGTAAATGATTTGGAAGTTCCTGCGACGAGCTTTAAGGCAACAGACATAATTGCCGTATGCAATCCAATAAAAACTCCTGATGGATTACATTCCAAAAGAAGATTAGTTCAGCTTTCTGAAGTAAGAAAACACTGGAAAGATGATCCTCTTTTAGAGAAAGGTTTTGTGGATTTATTAAAATATAATATAGAAAAAGATGAACTTGAACCAAGTGATGACCTGATTAACGGGGACAGTGAAATCCTAAAAGACATAGCTTCAAATGTCAAAGGATGGGCAGGTAACTGGGATGCAATTTATGATAATATTTTATTAAGGGCAAAGATAAAAAAGGAAACTGTTGATATTGCAAAAAAAACAGGTTATAGCAATATTTTAGAAGCCCAATTCAATACATTATCCAATCATATTTTTCACAAGATTTCTGATGACGTAAGACAGGAAGTTGGACTTCCTCTTGGTGAAAGAGTTTTTCCTGCATGGCAAAAATGGCTGAATGAGCAAGTGAAAACCAGAAAATTTTAAACCTTCCGAAGGAAATCGCAAATATTTATAAGTTAAATTACCATTTTATCTTTAATACAAAATAGAGGGATATGGAACCATTCAAAAAGACAGATGTAGACGAGATTCTTAAAAAGCATGCTGCAAGAATTGAAGAGAGAATAAAGACCGATGCAATACAGAATGTTAACTTCAGCCAGAATTATAAAAAATTCCGCAGCGAGATGGCTCCTGAATTATCAAGATATGAAAGATGGTGCCAGAGTGTCGGGAATATAATCAAACTGAATGTCGCAAAAAAGGACGAAGACAAAATCAGGCGCTCTCTTGAAATAGCACATCTGGATTTAGAACCATGGCAGCCTATAACTTTAAGCGTGATAGCTTTCTTGGGGGTTTTTATTCTTGGACTTTTACTTTCTGTTATAATTACTTTGTTTAAAGGAGGCTTGGAAGATTTTCCTCTTTCTTTTCTTGTGCTTATTGTAGTTTTTGGATTATTTTTATTTTATTTTACAAACGGGTATCCTGCAAGACTTGCAAACAAGTGGAGGCTTAAAGCATCATCACAAATGGTTCCGGCAATTTTGTATATTGTTGTATATATGAGGCATACTCCAAATCTGGAAAAGGCAATCTCCTTTGCTTCGCAGCATCTTCAGTATCCTCTTGCTCTTGATTTCAAAAAAGTTTTTTATGATGTAGAAGTGGGAAAATTCTCCACAATAAAAGAGAGCTTAGATAACTATCTTGATACATGGAAAGATTATTCTATAGAATTTATTGAATCATTTCATTTAATTGAAAGCAGTTTATTCGAGCCTGACGATGCAAAAAGAATAGCAACTCTCGAAAAAAGCCTGCAGGTTGTGCTTGACGGTGTTTATGACAAGATGCTTAAATTTACACATGAGGTAAGAAGCCCTCTGACAAATGTTTACATGCTCGGAGTTGTTATGCCCACTCTTGGATTAGCACTTCTTCCTCTTGCTTCTGCAATGGTTGGGGATATGATTAAGTGGTATCATGTTCTTGTGCTTTTCAATCTTATAATTCCTTTTATGGTTTTTTACCTAACTGACAAAGTAATGTTTCTCCGTCCTGGAGGATATGGGGAAACAACACTGCTGGAGAGGAATCCTCTCTATCCTGAATATAAAAGCAGAAAACCTTACATGCGTGCTTTTTTAATCTGCCTCCCTTTTTTTATAATTGGATTGCTTCCTTTAATCTTTCAATATACCCCTCTTCCTGCTTTGCTTGGATTAAATAAAGATTATACTTTTTCTGAGATTGGGATTAGCTTATTAGGAGATGAGTCCATCTTTGGTTTTTCAGAAGCAAGTGATGGAAGCGTTACTGGCCCTTTTGGAATAGTTGCTTTGCTGATGAGCGTATTTTTTTCTCTTGGGCTTGCATTATTTTTTTCAATTGCATTTAAGGAGAAAACCAGGAACTTAATTAAAGAAAGAGAGAAAACCAAACAACTTGAACTTGAATTCAACAATTCTTTATTCCAACTTGGAAACAGGATAGGAAATGGGGTTCCTCCTGAACTTGCATTCAGCAAGGTAGCAGAATCAACAAGAGGATTAAAAACAGAAGATTTTTTCAGGAGAGTAAATTATAATGTCATGCAGATGGGGATGAGCGTTGAGCAGGCGGTATTCGACGAGAAACGTGGAGCCCTTGTTTATTATCCTTCTGATTTAATTGCAACAAGCATGAAAATTCTTGTGGAATCTGCTAAGAAGGGGCTCATGATTGCAGCTTTAAGCCTGATAAGCATATCTGAATATGTCAAGAATATAAACAAGATAACAGACCGGCTAAGAGACATGCTTGCAGAAATAATTTCTGACATGAAAAGCAATATGACCTTCCTCGCTCCTTTATTGTCGGGAATTGTCATAGGACTTGCTGCAATGATTACCTCCATTTTGAGCAAATTAAGTGCATCAGGCGTAACTGAAGGTTCAACAGAACTTTCAGGAATGAGCAGTTTAAGCACAATATTGAATATTTTTGATGTCTCAAAGATGATTCCACCTTATTTTCTTCAATTAGTTATTGGAATTTATATTGTAGAGATAATTTTTATTCTTACAGATACCCTTGTCATTATTGATTCAGGGGAAGACCAGCTTGAGAAAACAAACAAAACAGGAATTAACCTCAAGAGAGGAATGACGCTTTATGTTGTTACCGCATTGATGGCCATAGTAGCATTATTTGTCCTTACAACAATTGTGTTGGGAAGCTTAGTCTGAAGAGTCTTTTTGCAATTCTTTTAGTTCTTCCAATATTTCTGCACTTCTGCTCCAATCTTTATTGAATTTACCGCTCATCTTTGTCCTTTCCATATAATTAAAAAACATTTTTGTGCACACGGAAATTTGTTCCTGGGTTAAGTCTTCTGATTTATTCAAAATATCTTCAATTGTAGGTTTACGAATAAAAGACAGGAAATTATCCTTGTAAAAAACAGGATAGATTAATTCTTCTGCTCTATTGCTCATAAATGTTCCTCTTTTTTCTGAAGTTTCAAATTTCATAACTACCAGAGATAATTCTCTTTTTTTCGCTCCCTGACCAATATTAGAAATATCATACTCTGCAAAACCAATCTCAGAAACACCCTCTGCTGCTGCTCCCTTGCCTAATTCATCTTTGTAAAGTATCCCCTTATTTGTTCTTGTTTCTTCGGGTTTCCTGTTTAAAGAAAGTCCTATTAGATTCATTTCTTTTTCATGAAGAAAAAGGTCATCTACTGTTTCAACAGAAGAAGAGGATTCACTGAATGTGAATGATATTTGAATATTTTCCAGCATTCCGTATTTTGTTGGAAATGAGCCATAAGCTTCCCTTGAAGAATCCCCTGTTGCTATCCTTAAGCAGAAATAAGAAGGAAGTTTCTTGCTTGTGGTCAGATTAAATTTTATTTTGTATTCCCTTGCTGTTTCTGTCTGTCCAAGCCATCCAATACCTGTTGGAATATAAAAAGGAATTTCTGTCTTTACATAATCTGGATTAGTATCCTTAAGTTTTTGGATGGCATAATCCTCTGCGCTTTGTTCTGTATCTTCTATCCCTTTGTCATATCCTTTTCCAAGGATAGAAGAAACACCTGAAATTGTTTTTCTTATTTTCTTTTCTATCGTTTCAAGAATTAATTGGGCGGTCTGGCTTTTTTCATAGGATTTTAAATTAGAAATCCACTTATTTTTTGGAACACAATAAACAAATTGCTCTACCTCTGAAATTTTTGCCCTTTTTGGACCAAAGAATAAAACCTCTGAAAAATCATGGTTTATGGAATTATATCTTTCAGCTAAAGGAATTTCTTTTTCCTCTTCTGTCCAGTCAGATTTGTCATAATTTTCACTGTATATTCCAAGGAAAAGAGTATCAATATCATCGTCTAGTGAAGCCTTTACTCTGAAATGAGCAGTCGTCTCTTTTCCAAGATAATCTGTCTTTGGAATAGAAATCATCTCGTCATATACACTTTTTCTATCGCAAAAACCAGAAAAAGGGGAAACTAAAGAATAAAATGCAAGACATCCTGCAGCTACTATTCCCTTTAAACCCGCTTTCATTCTCTTGAAGAATATTCTGCTTTTTTAAATATTATTGAAGTGAAATTAATAATTCCTAAACATTTATTAATAACTTGTCTTTTTTTTATTCATGAAAAAGAGCAGAAGGAAAGGGTCTACAGTTACTGATGCCCTGCCGTGGATAATCATCTCAATTGTTATTTTTGCGATAATGATGTTTTTCATACTTATACTTAAGGGAAATGGGCTATCGGTTATAGATAAAATTAAAACATTATTCAGGAGCGGATAATGGCTTTGGAAATAGACGAGCTTATAAAAATTATCATTGCAGTTCTGGTTATTGCAGTTGTTGTTGGGGGAGTTTATCTTATTTTCAAAAATCAAATTTTTGATTTTTTCAAGGGGCTTTCAGGAGAAGAGACTCCGGCAATTTTCTTATCCTTAATAAAATGAAAAAGAATCGTTTTTTAAAACAGAAAAAGGGAGATGTTGATATACTTGCTCCTGAAACTTTAAAATTAATCATTTCCGCAATATGCATCATCGGCTTGATTGCTCTTTTGACAGGAATTATTTATCTCTTTATCAGCGGAGGGAACAAATTAAATTATGCAAAGGCAGTTGTCAGCGGAGATAATGGGCTGAAGAAGACAATCGAGAAAATAAATTCTGAAGGAGGAAGTGCCTCTTTTTCCATTCCAAATCCATCTGGCTGGGGAATTTTCAGCTTCACAGGAACAAGCAAAAAACCAAACAGCTGTGCAGGAAGCAACTGCCTATGCCTGTGCCCTGGATTATCCATCGGTGTTTTCAATGTTGATGAAAGACAGGCAAGTAAATGTGACAGCAGCGGAATTTGCATTGCTGTTGCAAACCTTAAAAAATTTGACACCATCACAATAGCAAAAGGAGGAACTTCTATCTTAATAGAAAGCAAAGGCGGAGCAATAGAAATTACAGAAAATGGAGCTTAAACCAATGATAAAATTTTTAATTTGGATAGTCTTTTTTATCCTGGCTCTCGGAGCAATGTATGCCTTGTTTAAGGGGAGAGTAACTTAATGAGAAAAAAAAATAAAATTGGCGATGCAACTCCTTGGACATTAATTATAGGAATCAGTTTTCTTATTGCCGGTTTTATCGTTGTCCTTTATTTTTTAGGGGTTTTTAATTTTGGGGAAACAAAAGATGATGAATTATGCCATGAATCTGTTCTTTTAAGGAGCACTCATGATTTGACAACCTATGCAGTTCCTCTTGACTGCAAAACAGGATATTTATGCATCTCTGCTGACGGGACATGCGAGAGCATGACCAGTCCGACAATTAAAAAAGTAACAGAAGTCAGTGATGTCTATAAGATACTTGGGGAAGAAATGACTAACTGCTGGTGGATGTTTGGAGAGGGAAATGTCAAATATGTTTCAGAGCAGGTAACTTCTGAGCTTTATTGTTCTATATGCGACCAAATAGGATTTGATGACAGCCTGAAAACTTTATTTTCAAATGGAAATATAAGCAAAGCAAGCCTGTATGGTTATCTCGCTGTTAATAATGTTTCAGGAGAAGATACCACTTATTTAAATTATCTTCTTGGAACGAGCACTTCTCAAGAAATAACCCGACTTTTGAAGCAGGATAGTTCTGATTATGGAAAATTGGATTTAACTTTTGGAAATATTGTTGTTGGAAAAAGATATTTTGTCGTGATGGGTGTATTTAATGATATTTCTGCCTGGAAAACTGCTGTGACTGCAGGACTTGGGGGGGCAGCACTTGTTGCTGGAAGCGTAATTGTAATTGCAGCAACAGCAGGAGCGGTCTTGCCCGCAGTTCCTTTCATAATTGCATTTATCGCAGGAGGAACTGCGGGAAGCACACAAGGATATCTAATTGCTGTTGGAACAAAAGGAAATACGGGCAAGGATTATCTCTCTCCTTCAATTATTGAAGCAAATTCTGAAGATTACAACAAACTCCAGTGCGTGGATGTTGTCACACTTTCATAAATTAGTTAATTTTATTAATTAAAAAAGGATTTCTCTTATATGAAAAAGAGAGGCAAGAGAGGTTTGTTTATTAAAGCTAAAAAAGGAGACGAGATTCTACTGGAAAATGTAATTTTTCTAATATTAAATCTGGCATTTTTTTCTTTTGTAATCTGGTTTTTATTGAGACAGGGCAGCGGGGCCATAATACTGGAGCAGTCTTATGCAAAAAATATTGTTCTTTTAATTGACTCTGCAAAACCAACAACAGAAATAACCCTGAATATGGAAGATGCATTTGACCTTGCAGAAGAAAATGGGATTGACAGAAAAGACATCGTAAAGATTACAGGGAATCTGGTTTCTGTCAAGCTAAGCAAGAATGGAGGGTATGCATATTCTTTTTTTAATGAGGCAGATGTTACTGCTTATCCGGATGTTTATTCGGAAAAAAATTATATAATTAAAATCAACAGCTATCTAAAATGAATAATTCTTTTTTTAATAATAAAAGAGGGGGGGAAAAATACCTCTCTGTTTACTGGTTTTTGGTTTTGGTTTTGGTAGCAGGGGGAGTTATTGGGATGGTTACTGTTTATTACGGAAGCCCTTATGACATAAGAGAGATAGAAGGAACTGTTTTAATCAATAAAATTGCTGACTGCGTTTCTTATGAAGGAAGAATAGACAAGTCTTTTATCTCCAACGGAATTTTTTATCCGGCTAATGAACAGGACTTTCTCAAGGCATGCCATTTAAATCTCAGTTCAACAGAATGGACAGAACAGCAGTATTATTTTCAGGTTGATTTTTATAAATTATCTGACTTAACCAAATCTGTCCTGAATATCTCCTCGGGAAATAAAAATTACATTTCATTCTGTGCACTTCAAAAACAAGGGATTACACGAACTCTTCCTACTTGTGTTGAAAAGAGTTTTTATTCCCTTGATGACCTAGGAAATGAGTATATAATTAAAATTCTGACAGCAGTCAGGAAATCAGAAAAAAATGTCAAGATATAAAAAAAATTTCCGAAAGAACATGAGCAGAAAAGCCCAAATTGGACCGACTGCCACGTGGGTTGTTGCAACTTTAATTATAATTATTGTTTTATTTATCTTTTTAGCAATTTCTGCAGTTATGTCCAAGTCAAAAGCAATAAAAACAGCAGAAGTTAAAACAGATTTAGGAGAAAATTCAGAACAGCTTTCTATGAAGACAAATCTCGCAGAGCAATTAACAGAGAATAAAAACAAAGCAGCAGTTGATAAGATTTTGGGGGAGCAAAATGGATAAAAAAAACAAAAGAGGAGACATTCCCACAACAATTTTGGTAATAATGGTAATCACAATATGCTGTTTGGCACTTTACACTTTTTATAAAACAAGCTCCAATGTGAGAAGTTCTTTTGTAGGAATAGGATTAATGGGAAAACTTAATTCCCAAATAGAAAACAGAACCTTTAACGGAGAAAGTCCGGCAGGGCTTTATATTGAAAAGAAAGAAACAACAGGAATGTTCTGGTGGAAAAAAGAATTTTTAGTATTTTCTGCTGAATATAAATCCATGCCTTGAAGAAAACATTTTTAAACAAAATAATCTTCGTTTAAACATGCAAAATAAGAGAGGGCAAGACTTAAGCACCAGTGCAATTATTCTCATAGTTCTTGGAATTTTAATTTTGGGATTTGTAGCTTATGGGCTTTCTACTAACTGGAGTGTCTTTTCAAATCTTTTTGCCTCTTCAGGGAGTAATGTGGATAATATTGTTACTCAATGCCAGACTGCATGCGCTACAGGAAGCAAATATGGATTTTGCACTCAGCAGAGAACATTAAAAGCTGATGACTTGCCTGACAAATCTATTGTTAAGACCTGTTATGAATTAACCGGGGCAGATTATTCAAACTATGGAATAAATGCATGTTCTGCTATTACCTGCTAAATTAATTTATTTCTAAGATGGTAGATTATGATTTTCCACAGAGAAGAAACAAACGAAAAGAAAAACGAAAAGAAAAAAAGAAACACCCCTATAAGAAGGGGGGAATTCAAAGAACCTTCGTTAAGTCCTCGGATAAGTAATCCTGCGGATGAAACATTCCATTTGAATCTGGAAATTTCATAAAGAACATTTGTCAAGTCCTCGGATAAGTAAAATCTGCATTTTCTAAAACTTTATTAATTAAAATTTACAATATGATTTATGTATGAGGTGATTTTTTTATGGGGATTGGCTTTAATTTATATTATTTTTGCGGTTATTCAGGATATTAAAACAAAAGAGATTGCCAACTGGATTAATTTTTCAATGATTATTTTTGCTCTTGGATTCAGATTTTTTTATTCTTTTTTTAACATGGACTTCACTCTTCTTTACAGCGGACTTATAGGATTGGGGGTATTTTTTATAATAGGAAACTTGTTATATTATGGGAAAGTCTTTGCAGGAGGAGATGCTAAACTAATGATTGGACTGGGAGCGATACTCCCTCTTTCGCTTGATTTGTCTTCTAATCTTTATTCTCTTTTTAATTTCTTTTTTCTTTTTCTTTCTGTAAGCTTTTTATACATTCTTATTTCCAGCATTGTTCTCTGCTTTAAACATTTTAAATCTTTCAAGAAAGAATTTTTCATACAATTCCGAAATAACAAAAGACTGATGTTTGCAGGAGTTATTGCTGCTATTTTCTTTTTAGCTCTTGGATTTGTTAATGAACTATTTTTTATCCTTGGGATATTGACTTTTTTTACTTCCTATCTTTATCTTTATTCCAAGGCAATTGATGAAGCCTGCATGGTCAAGAGTGTGAATATTCAAAATTTAAAAGAGGGGGATTGGCTTTACTCAAATCTGAAAGTAGGAAAAGATATTGTAAAAGAAAATTGGGAAGGAGTTTCCAAGAAAGAAATAAGAGAGCTTGCAAGCAAATATAAGAAAGTTACAATAAGGCAGGGAATTGCCTTTTCTCCTGTTTTTTTAATTACATTTATCGGCTTTATTATTCTTTATGTTCTTAATATAACCTTATGGAATTCTTTTAGGTAGCCAGAGAACTTCTTTTATTTTTTCAACCTTTGTTTTTTTTCTTTCTTTTTTTGGCTTTTCCCTCTCCAGTTCTTCTTTTACCTTATCAAGTTCCTCTATTTTTGCCGGCTTTCTTTCTGACTTAAATGTTTCCTTGTCATAAACCGGAAGAATATTTATTATTCCATGCCCAAAGAGCTTGCTTTCAGAAATTTCAACTTCTTTAGGAGCTAACTTTTTCTTTATTTTTTTAGAAACTTTTTTTGCAAGAGCCAGCGCCTCTTTTGAAGGCTTTTCCTCGTGATTTTTTGGAATAACCATTGCGTGTCCTTTGGATATTGGATTTATCTCCAAAACTGCAATTGCATTTTCATCTTCGTCTATACTTACAGATTTAATCTTCCCTGAAGCTATTGAGCAAAACACGCAGTCTGTTTTTTCCTTTTCTGAATCATTTTCGTGCTTTACCAGCTTGTTCCTTTCAAGAAAGCTTTCGAGCTGCTCTGAGTTCATTGATTCAATCTGCTTTTTTGCTTCCAGTATCTGCTCTGCAGGAAAAGCGGATTCTACATGAGAAATCAATTTTTGCTTTATCTCGTCTGCTTCTTCATCTGATAACATGCAGGAAAAAGGAAAAAAATGTTTTTATAATTATCCGTTTCTTGGATGAGTTTCAATATACCTTTCCCAGTCTCCTAATTCAGCAAATTTGTATGCTTTCTGTTCAGGGATTTTTATACCGCATACTTCTTCTACGCTAAATAAGTATTCAGCTTGATCAAAACTATCCATACCCAAGTCTTCATATAATCTTGTTTTCCGAGTTATTTCCTCTTTTGGTCTGCTTATTTTCTCTTCATCGATAAAATTAACCTGCAGCACTCTTACTAATTTGCTAAATGTATCTTGTTTACTCTCTTCCATATTCTTTTATGTTTTAAAAGATTTTTAAGAATTATGATACAATGCTATATAAATTGATTTTATCCTAATGCTCGCCTCATATCAATAATCTGCAGGGAGCTGACCTCTTCAATTTTTTGAAGGGTGTTTTCCAACTCCTCCAATTCGAGCTCTTCTGGCCATGCAAAGAATGCGATTATTGCTCTTAAGCCAAAAGCAATTGCTTCCTCTTCAAAACTGCAATTTTTTCCGCCTAATTTTTCTACTAAACTTTTTACTGTTCTTTTTAAGTCTTCCAAATCTGTTTCCGGAGATGTCGGCAAAATTTTTATCTTTACTGCTGCTATTCCCATATTTTAATGGAAGAAATATTGTTTATAATGGTTTCGATTGGCGAGAATAAGACTATATTCAAATTATTACCTTTTTTTGACAAAAATACTTAAAAATGCACTCTTCGTCTTTGATGAATGTCCATGGAAAATTATGAGAGAATTATAGAAAAAGTTTCCAAGATTTCCGGTCTGGAAAAAGAGGAGATTGAGAGAAGAATAGAAGCAAAGAGGGCAAAACTTTCAGGACTAATCAGCAAGGAAGGAGCAGCGCAGGTTGTGGCTGCAGAGCTTGGAATTTCCTTTGATAATGAAAAACTGAAAATAGGAGAACTTGTTCCTGGGCTGAGAAAAGTAAATACTCTTGGAAAGGTAATTAATGTTTTCCAGCCAAGAAGCTTTAAGACAAAGAAAGGAGATGATGGAAAAGTTGCCAATCTTTTTATTGCAGATGATACTTCAAATATAAAAGTTGTTCTCTGGGATACAAACCATATCTCTCTTATTGAAAACGGACAGATTGCACCTGGAGTTGTTGTAGAAATTTCAAATGCGAGCATGAGAGACAATGAACTGCATCTTGGGAGCTTTTCTGAAATGAAAATATCTGACAAAATTCTTGAAGATATTCAAATGGAAAAATCATTCAAGGGGAAAAATATAGCTGATTTGAAAAATTCAGACTATGCAAAAGTCAGGGCGTTCATTGTCCAGTCATTTGAACCAAGATTTTTTTATGTCTGCCCTGAATGCAAGAAAAAAGCTACTCCAGAAGGAAGTTCATTTATCTGTGCAGAACATGGGAAGGTAGCTGCAGAGAAGAGGGCTTTAATTAACATCATTCTTGATGATGGAACAGAGACAATAAGAACTGTTGCATTCCAGGATAATCTTGCAGGTTTGGGTCTTACAGATTTGGAAAACCCTTCTGAAATAATAAACCAAAGAGAAAGACTCCTGGGGAAAGAGATGATATTCTATGGAAATGTGAGAAATAACAAGGTTTTCAATAATCCTGAATTTATATTAGAAAGAGTTGAAGATGCTGATTTGGACGGATTAATCAATGAACTGGAGAACTAGCATTCTTTTTTGATTTTTCATAATTATAATCTGATTCTGATATGTCTCTGAATTCTATTTCTTTATCAAGAATCTTTTTTAATCTATTCACTTGTTCAGTTTTCCTTTTATTTTCTTCTGTTTCTTTTTTGTTCCAATAAGGCAAAACGACCAATTTTTCACAATATCTTATATCTGCAACAGCAGTTTCATCATTTTCGTGTTCTAAAATCAAGCCATATTTGGGAGAAACATAATATCCCATTGCTTTTAATTTTGTTTTGGCAATGTCATAAAAGCCTGTCTTAATTGCATCTCTTTTTCATTAATCTCTTCTACCCTGCCCATAAATGTATCATGAGTCTTTATTTTATAAATAATATTGTTCTTTACTTAATATGTTATTAAGAACACATCTTGCAGTTTCATTATTTTTTATTTTGCTTCTTTTTCAGCAGGTTCAAAATCCTGTTCTTTTTGCAATTGTATGCCTTATTGCAACAGCAATTCCAGACATAGATACTAAACATTCAAAGATTGGGCATCATAATCTCTTCAGAATTTTCAACTTATTCAGCAGGCACAGAGGAATGATTCATAGTTTTAGTATTCTTGCAGTTATTTCTATTGCTCTTTTTCTTTTTTATAAAGAAATTTTATTTCCTTTTGCTTTGGGATATTCTCTTCACCTAATTGCAGATGCAGTTACATTAAATGGAATAATTCCTTTTTATCCGCTTAAATTTAAAATTAGAGGAAAAATAAGAACAGGAGGAATCATTGAGAACTTTTTATTCATAATTTTCTTTGTTAGTGATTTAATTTTGTTGTTCTCCAAGATATATCTAATATCCAAATAATCTTTATAAAGTCAGATAAAATTGTCTTCTTATGGCTGTGAAAAAAGCTGACGAAGGGGAAGAAAGCGAAGAGGAAGAGGCAAAAAAAACTGTTTCTAAGGACGGAGAACCGCAATTAACAGACCTTCCAGGAATAGGCCCTGCTGTTGCTGCTAAGCTGGAATCTGCAGGAATTTTTGATTTAATGTCTTTAGCTGTAATGAGTCCTGCTTCTCTTGCTAATACTGCTGGAGTAGGAGAGGGGGTTGCGAGAAAAGCAATTCAGGCAGCCAGAAAAATGCTTGACTTGGGATTTGTTGACGGAATGGAATTTGCTGAAAGAAGAGCAAGTGTTTCTTATATTACTACAGGGAGTAAAGAGTTAGATACTCTCTTGGGGGGAAGAGGAATTCAAAGCAGAGCAATTACAGAAGCGTTTGGAGCATTTGGAAGCGGGAAAACACAATTAGGCTCTACACTTGCTGTAAGAACTCAATTGCCTATTGAAAATGGGGGAGCAAATGGGAAAACTGTTTTTATTGATACAGAAGGAACATTTAGACCTGCAAGAATAAAACAAATTGCAGAAGGACTTGGAGCAAATCCAGAAAAAGTTTTAAAAAATATTTTAGTTGCAAGAGCATTTAATGCAGATCACCAGATTTTATTATTGGAAAAAATTTCTGAAATGATAAAAAATGGAGAACCAATAAAACTGTTGATTATTGATTCTCTGACTGCACATTTCCGAGCAGAATATTCCGGGAGAGGAGAATTAGCAGACAGGCAACAGAAGTTGAATAAATACATGCATAATTTGATGAAGATTGCTGAAACTTATAATCTTGCAGTTTATGTTACAAATCAAGTAATGGCAAATCCTGCGCAAATGTTTGGAGATCCAACACAGGCAGTTGGAGGAAACATTGTTGGGCATGCTTCCACTTACAGAATTTATCTAAGAAGAGGAAAACAGGGAAGCAGAGTTGCAAAATTAATTGATAGTCCTGACTTACCTGATAATGAGGCTATTTTCTTTGTTTCTGAAAAAGGGGTTGTTGATGAAGTATAGGGTAGCTTTTTATAAAAACATTTTAATAGTTTTATCTTTCTAAATTGGAATGGATAAAAATTGGATGATTGGTGATTTGCATATTCACTCCAGATTTTCAAGAGCATGCAGCAGCAATATCACTTTTGAAAATCTTGTTAAATGGGCTAAGATTAAAGGATTGAATTTATTAGGAACAGGAGATTTTACTCATCCTCTCTGGCTTAAAGAAATTAAAGAGAAGCTTACAGAAAAAAAAGGGCTTTATTATCTTGATAATTTTCCATTTGTAATTACAGGAGAGATTTCTCTAATTTATACACAAGACCGAGGGAGGAGAATTCATTTAGTTCTCTTAGTTCCTAATCTGGATATTGCAGAGAAAATTAATTCTTATCTGGACACAAAAGGAAGAAGAGATTATGATGGAAGACCCATATTCAACATTTCAGGAGAAGAATTTGTTAAAGAGCTGAGAAAAATTTCAGAAGATATTGAAATTATTCCTGCACATATCTGGACTCCTTGGTTTGGCATATTTGGAAGCATGTCTGGGTTTGACAGCCTTAAGGAATGCTTTAAGGAACAATTTGAAAATATTCATGCAATTGAAACAGGGATGTCCTCTGACCCAGAAATGAACTGGAGAATAACTGAATTGGAAAACAAGGCAATAGTCAGTTTTTCCGATGCGCATAGCTTTTGGCCATTCAGGTTAGGGAGAGAAGCAACAATTTTTTCCAAGCTTGATTCATATAAAGAGCTTATAGTCCAGATAAGAGAAAAGAGCTTTGTTGGAACCATAGAAACAGACCCTGCTTATGGAAAATATCATTGGGATGGGCATAGAGTCTGCAATTTTTCCTGTTCTCCTGAAAAAAGCAGAGAGTTAAACGGAATTTGTCCTGTCTGCAGGAAAGCATTGACTATAGGTGTTGATAACAGAGTTCAGCAATTGGCTTCTCATCCAAAAGGATTTAGGATAAAAAATGCCAGGCCTTTTTACAGACTCCTCCCTCTTCAGGAAGTGCTTGCATTGGCTTTGGGAAGCACTCTGGAAAGCAAAAAGGTCTGGGGAGTGTATAACTCATTGATTAGTGAATTTGGAAATGAATTTGAGATACTTCTTAATGCTACAAAAGAAAAACTTGTTCAGAAAGGAGCAAATGAGAAAATTGCTGAGCTTATAATTCGAAATAGAAATGAAAAGATAAAAGTCCAGCCTGGATTTGACGGGGAATATGGAAAAGCAATGATGGGAGAAAGACAGGGGACTTTATTCTAACTTAATCCATATGCCCTATAAACTGCTTTTCCAAAAGGAATTTTTCCAAATCGCATATTCTATTATTTTCTTCTGAAGAGCCTGCCTTTGTTACATGAATCATTGTTTGATAAGTTAATTGTTCTGAAAGAGAATGATTCATTCCATTCTGGTCTATTCTAAAACAATACATAGTTTTTCCATCATACCCCAAAAAAGATCCTTCTTTTTCCTGTATTGAAAAGGTTTTGACAATTTCTTCCCTTAAATCAGCATCTTCTTTATTTTTTATTTTATGAACTCCTATGGTTTCACAGGAAAATTCCCTTGAATAAGTTATTCTTTTTACGACCATATTTTCTGTATTCATTGTTTGTTTAAAAGAATTGTTGCTTTTAAAAAAGCAGTTTCTACTTGACTGAAAACTCAACACCTGTTTTTTTGGCTTCTTTTTCTGCAATATTCATCAGGTCCCTTATTTTTTTGTCAGCAACTTTAATATCTTCTGATTCCAATTCAAGGCTGTATCTTCCTGCAGAAATATATTTAACATTTATTCCATTAAAGATTTGAAGAATGTTTTTTATAAGAGTTATGCCATTTGGTCTTGTTGTTGTCAGATGAATTTCTTTTTTTATTGTTACTTTCTTCTTTTTTTGAGTATTTAAAATATCGAGAACTTTTTTTGCATTTTCTTTTCCAATTATTTTTTCCAGTTTTTCGGGGGCAGTCTTTGAATCTTCTAAAAAAGAGAATAAACTGTCTTCTTTTTTTATCTCTTTGAGAGCTTCTTCCAGCTTGTTTCCTAAGACGCTTTTTAATATGCTTATATAACTTTTTTCCTGGCTGTCCTGCTCCATTACTTCCTTTTTTTCTTTCTGGGTTACTCTTCTCAAAGATAATTCAACATTTCCCTGCTGAGAGATTCTTAGAACTTTGCAGACTATCTTCTTTTTTGGAACAACATAATCTCTTATGTTTCTTATTCTTCCAGGAGCAATTTCGCTCATAACTATGCTTCCTTCTGTCTGTGATATTCCCTCTATTTTTACAAAAACAACAGTTCCGACTATTCTGTCAACAGTGCATAATAAAAGATCTCCAACTTCAAATTTTTCCATAAAATACTGAGAAAAGAGGGAGTTTTAAAGGTTATGATTGAATAAAGTGTCAAATTAACGTCAATCTATAGCCTTAAAATTAAGGTTTAATCATTTACATTAGAATTAGAGACTGTGGTTTACTTAAGCAAAGCTAATTCCATAAATGCTTGAGTAGTATTTCCAGAAAGTTCTTCAACGTGTTCTTCTTTAATAATCTGAACCCTTTGTTGATTAAACTTTTATTGTAGTGTTCTGAACGGATATGATGATTTAAAATATGTTTATCTCCCTTTGATAAGAATCTAAAGATCTCATAAAAATAATATCTAAAAGGACTTATGTAATATTTATCTATTAAGATAAATTTACCATTCTTCTTTAAAATTCGGTGAATTTCTTTCATAACTTTCTTTTTGTCTTTAATGTGATGCAACCCCATCTGAAGAATAACATAATCAAAGCTTGCCGTTTTGAATCCTGTATCCATTGCGGAAGCGATATTTAACTTAACTTTTTTAAGACCTTGAAAACGTTTTTTACAAAATCCGATTACTTTTTTATCAATATCTACACCATAAATCTCTTTAGCCCTTTTCCTTAAAAGATTTAAAGTGTCTCCATGCCCACAGCATAAATCACAAATCTGAAGATTTGAACCTTTTATATTTTCATAAATGAATTTATCGAATGATTCCCGTTTATTTATTAGTTCCATCTTGCTTATATATTTTGATAAAGAAATAATTAAATCTTTACTAATTCTATCTCAAGATTCTTTTTCAAATGCTCCAAGAACTCTGTTTCTTTTTCCTGCTTTAACATGCATCCAGCTGCAAATTCATGACCCCCAACTTCTCCTCCAACTTTTTCTATTATAGTGGTAAGCACTTCACGAATATTTCTTCCGCTTTTTCCGACACTTCTTGCAGAAACTTTTATTTTGTCTTCATAATAAGCCATTGTCGTTATTATCGTTCCCTCTTCGTAAATTGAAGAATTTGAAAGAATGCTTGCAATAGTTCCTATCATCGTGTCTTTTATATTCTCTTTGGCGTTTATTATTACAAATCCGTTTCCCTCTACTTTTTCTGCCTCTGCTGCAAATTTTAATCCTGAAATAATGAACTGCTTGTATCTTGCATGAATCAGTTCTGCTTTCTTTTTTGCTTTTAATGATTCCATGCAGAACTGCACTGCAGTTTCGCTTTCTCCTAATCTTGAACAGGCGTTAATCATTGCGCTTAATTCTCTTGCATCCTCAAGCTTGTTAAAAAATTTAATAAGAAAAATATCTCCAATTATTTCCCTGTTTCTCACTTTTGGATTCTTCAAAATTATTGCAGTCACAAGTTTTGACATCTCTGAATCATCAAGTTCTACAAGGCTCTTGTATTTTCCATTCTGCGGATTAAGTCCTGTTTCTCTCAGCAGTTCAATTACCCCCTGTGGATTGCCTGTTATTCCAGGAATGTAAGGGTCTGAGCAGTATTCAAGAGTGCGATTTATTGGGCGGGTTGAAGGATAAATTAGAATGCCTCTTTTTCTTCTCACCTCTCCGTCGTTTATTATTAAATTGTTTAATTTGTCTATGCTTTTTTCCATAGAATCACCAATCATTCCGAGAATTGCCAGCTTGGCGAGTTCTTTATTCTCCCCTGTCAGCTGTTTGCAAAACAAATACACCAGACTTGAACTGCTTATTTCTTCTTTTCCATTTAAATGTGGATTTATTATATTCAGTTCTTTTGGGATTTCCTGAAAAATTTCATGGTGGTCAATTATAAATAAATTGCTTAAATCTATCCCAGACAAATGATTTAAGCTTCCTGAAGCCAAATCGAGGAAGATTATTACCTTGTCCTTGGGAAGAGAGAGAAATATTTCCTCTTCCAATCTTTTTACAATTTTAAGAGAAAATCTCTTGTCCATTTTTTTTAGTGTCTGTATAAGAATTGTGGCAGAAGTTATTCCGTCTGTGTCAAAGTGACTTATTATAAAAATGTCTTTTGTTGAGGAAGATTCTATAAATCTGTCAGCTACTGCTTCTATCTCAGATTCAAGATTTTTGGATTTCAACCTCTTTTCTTCAACCTCTTCTTCCATTTTTTATAAAAAAAGTTATTTATTTAGCAAGATATTTTTTCAATCTTCTAAGCTTAGCAGAAACTCTTTCCCTGTCTCTCATTGCTCTTCTGTCTTTCTTGTTTTTTGAATAGTGCTTTTCCAATTTTTCCAATTTTTCACTAATATTCTTTTCATCCGGATTAACATATTTATTGCCAAGTATCTTTGAAATCTTTTTTTCAAACTCTTTGGGGTGAATTCCTTCTCTTCTTAATTTTTCCCCTATTTTTTCACTGGTAAGACCGTTTTCAGCCAAACTTAATACCTTTTTCTCAAACTCAGCATTAGACAATTTCTTTATTTTTTTAGCTTCTTCTGCATTTTTTTCTTCTGTTTTTTCTGGCATTTTAATTAACCGCAATTTAATCTTTTAAATCTTACTATGCTGGAAAAAGTCAGAAAATTCTTTATAAACAAGGTTTAGATAATCTTATAAATAAAATATAGTTTTAATTTTTAGATAAAGCCCCTTAGTACAGCGGTCAAGTATCTAGCCCTTTGGGCCACTTCTTTCTTTAGAAAAGAAAGAATTAGGCTTCCTCGAAAGAAACTTAAGTAGAAAGAAAGGCTGGGACCCAGGTTCGAATCCTGGAGGGGCTATTCTACATGGCTGAAAAACCGTGTTTTATATCTCCATCAAAGAATAAAAAAACTTAAATAGGAACTATCCTCTTCTTTTACGATTAAAATGGAATTTCCAAAAACCCTGACAAGACTTATTGGAGCTGCACTTGTTGGAATTCCCTTATTTTTTGTAAATCCCCCAAAAGCAACTGGTGAAGAATTGTATTTTGAAGGGGGTATTGATTCTGAATTTGATATAGGAGCAACTCCTTCTTTTCAAATTACAAATATTCCCGAATACATACGAGATGTTCCAAAACATCCTGACGATAATTATGCTCTGGATTCAAATGTTGCCCCAATCAGTGATGATGCAATAACACTTTCTGATTCTCTTAGAGGTCGTTTGGAGGGAAAAGTCGGAATTGGTGTTAAAGGAAATTGGTATGATTTTAAATTAGATGCAAGAGCAGGATTTACTCTTGATTCAGCAAGTGAAATCAGAGAAAGAAATTATACTAATCATCCCGGCACAAACCTCAGCGGGACTGGTGCAGCTTTAACATATTATAGAATTTTTATTAATGAAGATATTAGTCCGCTATTTGGGGCAGATGCAAAATTTTCTGTAAAACTGCCTAAATTTAATCATTCTGATGAAACCGAATGGAATTGTTTTGTGGAATATTCTGCAGATTTTTTTAATAAACTTTATATAGAAAACGGCTGGGACAGATATGGGAGCCTTCAGGTTAATGACTCTTATGAAATTGCAAGTATAATTGACCACATTATAAAGGCAGGAGTTACCCGCGTCTGCCTCGGGAAACCATTGGAATTCTCAAGTGAATTTTTTGCTGGAGTAGATTTTCCTCAGCTTATCAAAACAGATGCAGGCAGTCAAATTGGCATAACCATTTATCCGTCGTTAATAGTTGGCGCTAAGTTATCTGTTGGGTTAAATACAAAGAAATAATTTTATCTGGTTTCATATTTCATCATAAGATTTATAAATTTTAATGCTTTGAATTTGATAATTGAGGTGAAAAATGACTGGCTATTTTACAAATATTGAGAAAGAAACTCTTAAAAATAATTTTTTTAGAAAAGTATTATTTACAGGAAAACATGCCCAGCTTGTGGTTATGTCTCTGAAGCCAGGAGAGGATATTGGAAATGAAGTTCATAAAAAAGTTGACCAATTCTTCAGAGTAGAAAGAGGAGAGGCAAAATTTGTTCTAAAGAATGGAAAAGAAAAACATATTGTTGGCAATGGCGGTGTAGGAATAGTCCCTGCAGGAACATACCACAATATTATAAATAATTCAAAAACAAAAAAACTAAAATTATATACAATATATTCTCCTCCGAATCATCCTGCAGGAACAATTCATAAGACAAAAGCAGATGCTGAAGCAGCAGAGAAAAAGAAGCATTAAATAGTTGAGATAATTTTATCTTAAATGAAGAAGGAAACAGATTATAAAAGATTATTTTCTGGTTTAATTTGGATGGTTCTTGGAATGTTAATATTAATACCAATAACAATTAGTTTCTTTGTAAATAATTTATTTATTATAATACTTTCATTTATTTCAGAGATAATTATCCTTCTCGTCTTTTTTGGTTTTGGATATATTGCTGTGAAAACAACTAAATCAAAAGGGCATCATTAAACTGTTTTATTCGTGCTTGTATCTTCCACGTTTTTCTACAGCTTTAAGCCTTTCAAGAACTTTTTTTGATTCTTCATAATTCTTATAGCCTTCAAGAACTTTGTTGAATAGAACTTCCCAGTTTCTGAAATGCTTTGCTTCAAGAGCTTGTTTTAACAAATGCAAATCAACTGCCTTGTCCTCTACTTTTTTGCTTATATAACCAAGACCGAAATCTATTATGTAAATTTTATCTTCAACTAAAATCATATTGCTTGTTGTTAAGTCTCCATGGATTATGTCCGAATTGTGGAGCTTGGCTATTTCCTTCCCAATCCCTTTACAAATTTCTTTTTGTTTTTCCAATGGAAAAGAGTCGAGGTTTTCAGACAGCTTTTTTCCGTGAATGTAAGGCATCTTTATTTGATAAATTTCTTTAGAAGGAACTGGATTTGGGGCATTAATTATCTTGGAAGCTTTTTCAAGAAGTTTTGTTTCTTTTTTTGTCCTGCTTTTTCTTATTTTATCGTCAATCTCGTTAAGCCTGTAAGATTTTTTTACTCGGTCTTTGATTATGAATTCACCATCCAGCATGATTTTTGCTTCTGCTCCCTGCATTAGAATTTTTTCCATCTTATCTTGCAAGCTCCTTTTTCATTTCATATAATATTTCATTTCCCTCTTTATCTAATTTTTTAAGGTCGTCTTTTAATTGTCTTATTATTTTTTCCTTTCTCTCTTTTTTTATTCCTTTCACTAAATTTATTTTATTGAATATGTCTTTTTCTATTCTAACGAAAAGCATGATTTTTTCTGATATGACTTTTGTATTAAAATACAACGGGCTTGCCATTATGTTAAATTTTTTCCTGCTTTTTTTCAGTTCTTCAATAATGTCATCTATTTGGAAATCTTTTTTGGATTCTTCTGTCTTGCAAAGCAGATTAAAATATAATCTTTTGTTCCTTTCAACTGTCTCTATCACACTTTCAAAATAAGTCAGCTTTTTCTGGAACATCAAATCTTTCCTGTTATACTGCCTTCCAATGCTGTGCTGGATTCTTGGGCTGATAAGGCTTCCAACAAGAATACCAATTAGAGTAACAATCACAGTCAAATATGTAGTAATGTCTACCATAAGAAAGAGTTTAATTTTAGTATTTTAAAGGTTTTTGTGTTTTCTTAGAAAACAGAATATGCTATTTTAATAAGTGATAAAGATTATGCAGAAATTCTCTGTTATCCATGCATAAATACTGAGAATTTCCCCCTGTTCTTGCAAAGGTTTTCATGAATCTAAGATAATAAGCGGGATTATCTTTTGAAGGTTCTCCTTTTGACCAGTCCCATTCTCCTTCTTGGATATCATTTACAATTATATTAAAGTTTTTTAATGATTTATTTCCCTGCACTGCAATATTTCTTGCCATTGATAATGCCTTCTCAAAGACCATTGGTGAGGTAATTGCGGAACCAATTGAAATATAAACTCCCCCTTCAAGATTTGAAATTGTGCTGGCAAATTTTCTAAAGTCGATATCTGCTGCTTTTCCTATTGCTGCACCGCTACATTTTGGATGGGTGTAAATAATGTCTGCTCCAATTTGAGGAGAAATAGTAACTGGAATTCCCAGGTTAAATGCATTTCCAAGAACACTAAATTCTTTGTATGGATGATTGACTTTTTTAAACCGGCCTAATCTTTCTTTGGAAATCAATTTTCCGACTGCTTTTCCATATCCAAGAGAGCTGTATTTTTTTATTGCCTGATTAATATATCCTCCTGTTTCATTCCATAATCCAAACTGTCCTTCAGAGAGATATTTCCTAACATCTTCTTCAGTTTTCCCCTGATATGCCAATTCCCAGTCATGAATAGAAACTGCCCCATTTCCAAGCATATGCTGAACATATCCCTTTCTCATTAATTCTATCATAAGTAAGGAGAGTCCATTTTTAATCAAATGGGCTCCAAAAGCAAAGACTATTGGGACTCCTTTTTCCCTTGAATCTTTGATGACACTCGCTATTTTTTCCAGCTTAGAAAAATTTCCTAAAGATATTTCAGGGGGAGCAGAACCAGGAACTATCATAACAGATAAATCTGTTTTAGATTTTCTTTCTGACAGAGGTTTTAATCGTAATCTGTTTCTATCAAATAACTTCATAGAATTTCTTTATTAAATAAATTTATAAATTTCACGTAGGAAAGATATCTTCTAAAACCTCATCTTCTTTCCGAACTTCTTTGCAAGCTTTTGAAGCTGCTTCTGGCTTATGCCCTGCGAGAAATCGGCAGAGCTTCCTGACTTTATCATATCATTCAGGAGCTTGTATTGCTTTAGCAAGGAACGAACGTCGCTTGTGTGAACTCCTGCACCGAGGGCGACACGAGAAATTCTTGAAGTTTGCTTTTCAAGGATTTCAGGATTAGATATTTCTTCTGAGGTCATTGATTTTACAATATGCTCCCACTTTGCAACTTTTGCTTCCTGATTTTCAAGCATTCCCTCTGGGATTTTTGCATTGATATTTGAAAGTCCGGGAATCATTGATTTTATCTTGTCAAATCCCCCCAATGAGGACATTGATTTTACCTGTTCAATAACATCATTTAGGGTTAGTTTTCCCTCTTCAATATTTTTCTGAATTCTTTTATGACTTCCTTCTTCTGTAACAGATTTTATTTTTTCAATCAAGGTTTCCAAGTCTCCCATTCCAAGAAGTCTTGAAAGGAATGATTTTGGATTGAACTCTTCAATGTCATTTATTTTTTCTCCTGTTCCTATAAAATAAACGGGAGCTTTTGTCTGACTACAAGCTGTTAGGGCTCCTCCTGCTTTTGCTGTAGAATCCATTCTTGTTATTATAACTCCAAAAATATCAACGGCTTCCTTGAATTGCTGTGATTGGGTCTTTGCTGCCTGACCAATATCTGCGGGGATTACAAGAATATTTTCAGTTGATTTTGTTTCTTTATTTATATCTTTTATTTCTTTTATCAATTCTTCATCGAGAGTATGTCTTCCTGCAGTATCTATTAAAATTAGATTATAATCCTTAAGCTGTTTTTCATATTTCTTCCATATCTTGAGGGGATTTTTTTCAGAAGGGTCTATAAAATAATTTAATCTATTTTTCTCAGCCAGCTGTTTTAATTGCTCCTGTGCTGCAGGGCGGTGAACATCCAGCCCGATTAATGCAACCCGATATCCTCTTTTCGCAAAATAATTTCCAAGCTTTGCAGTTGTCGTCGTCTTTCCTGAACCATAAAGCCCCAAGAGGAGAATTACATTTCTTTCAGTATTCAACTTTAATTGCTTATATTCTCCAAGGATGCTTAATAATTCATCATGGAGCAATTTTATCAAATGTTCCTTTTTTTCTACCCCTTTCATCCTTTCATCCAGTGCAGATTTTTTTATCTTGTCACTTAATTCCTTTACAAGAGCAACATTAACATCTGCTTCAATCAACGCTCTCTGAAGCTCTTTTACTATAGAATCCACCAAATCCTTATCCAAAAAAAGAGCATTGGCTATCTTGTCTGTTGCTTTTCTTATTGATTCTCCAAGTTTTTCTAACATCACGTCTGAATTTATTTGCTGAATAAGCCAGCTATTTAACTAAAAATAAAGCAAATTAGAGGTTAATAAATTTGTGTTTATACAGGAAAAAGCTTATTAATAGATTTTTTGTTAATATGGTATAATGAAGAAAGTTTGGGGGCAGTTATTGTCCGTTGACTTAAGGAAGTGTGATAATTCTTTTCTGACAAATCCCAAAAAACTTAAAGAATTTTCCAAGAAAATATGCAAAGAAATTGGTATGGTCGCTTTTGGAGAACCAATAATAAAAAGATTTGGCGAGGGAAGTTTAGAAGGTTATTCCATGATGCAATTTATAATGACTTCTTCTATTACTGTTCATCTCGACGAAATAGGTTCAAGAGCATTCATTGACATATTCAGCTGCAAAAGGTTTGATGTTAAAAAAGCGAAAGATTTCTGCAAAACCTTTTTCAAAGCCAAGAGTATAAGCTGCAAAAATCGGTATAGAATGTAAAATTATTTGTATTCCTTTTCCACTTCCCTGACAAATTCGCTGAACTTCCCTTCTCTTATTTTTTCTTTTGCTTTTTCTATAAGCTTTGTCAGGAAATATAAATTATGATATGTTGCTAAATTTTTTCCAGTGGGTTCATCATTTATCAGTTGATATCTTATGAATGCGCGGGAATAATTTTTGCAGACAAAACAGCTGCAATTTTCATCAATTGGAGATTTATCAAATTTGTATTTCTCATTTGTTATCTTTAAATTTCCTCTTGAGGTGAAAAGAGTGCCGTGCCTGGCATTTTGGGTTGGCATTCGTGAGTCAAAAATATCCACGCCAAGGGAAATTGCTTTTAAAATTTCAACAGGAGTGCCGATACCCATAAGATAAATCGGCTTTTCTTCAGGAATTATTTCTCTTACACGTTTCACTATCTTGAATTCTTCCTCCATAGTTTCTCCTAGTCCAAATCCTCCGATTGAGTATCCGTCAAAATCAAGCGGGAGCAAATCTTTAATTGACTTTTCTCTTAAATCTTCAAATATTCCTCCCTGATTTATTCCAAATAGAAGCTGTCTTTTATCTAAGGAAAAAGATTTCCATAATTTATCATGATGTTCCTTGCATCTTTTTGCCCACAGAGAAGTCTTTTCAACTGCTTCTGCAATTTCTTTTTTTGAATGCTCATACAGGGGCATTGAGTCCAGACACATTGCAACATCGCTGTTTATATCTGCCTGAATTTCCATATCTTTTTCGGGAGTTATAAATAATTTTTCCCCGCTTATTGGATTTCTGAAATGGATTCCTTCTTTTGTTGAATTTATATAAATGCTTTTGGAATACATCTGAAATCCTCCGCAGTCTGTAAAATTTACCCCCTTAAAATTCATGAACTTTCCAATCCCACCGAACTTTTTTACTATTTCAGAACCTTCTCTTAGATACAAGATAAAAGAATTTGAAATGACTGCCTGAGCCCCCATTTTTTCTATTTCTTCTGAGGTAAGACCTTTTGTAACTCCTCTTGTTGCAACAGGCATAAAGAAAGGAGTTTCTGCTTTTCCTTTCTTAGTATGCAAAATTCCAATTCTTGCATTTGTTTCTTTATCTTTGCAGATAATGTCAAAAGCCATAAAAAAAGAGCGAGGAAGAGGTATATAAAGTTGATGAAGATGAATG
>Ga0153915_10000187_pt1 | contig 56295 bp, 46 predicted proteins | sample Opewatmetagenome_2_FD_107003 | JGI IMG/M metagenome (GOLD analysis project Ga0153915, IMG submission 107003) | Freshwater wetland microbial communities from Ohio, USA - Open water 3 Core 3 Depth 3 metaG | ecosystem: Environmental > Aquatic > Freshwater > Wetlands | place: USA: Ohio, Lake Erie...
CGAAAGCTCCATCCGAAGCCTCCCGGCCCAGTGTGCCGAGAACCTCGCGTCTGTGGCTTTCGTCGTGTTTTACTTATGAGTCATGGCTCCTCTTTCGTCTCGATTATTTATGAGGCAACGCGGCGCCTTGAGCATCGTGGCCGCGCCCTGCTACCATGGCCGGCCGGAGGATCCCCGATGCGCGTCCGCGGCTACGCGGCCCTCTACGCTGCGGCGACGGTCTTCGCCGCCACGTCGCTCCTCGTGAAACTCGCCTCGAATTACTACTCGGGGCTTTTCGTCTCGACCGCGCGGTTCGCCGTCGGGGCGATCCTCTGCGTCGCCGTGCTCATCGGCCGCTACAAGTCCCTGAGGCCGGCGCGGCCCGGTCTGGTCGCGGCGCGCGGCGCCTTCGGGGCCTGCTCCATGGCGATGACCTACGCCGCCATCTCGCTGACCGGACCCGGCAGGGCGGCGCTCCTGGGCAATGTCTATCCGCTCTTCGTAGTCCTGTTCGCGGCGCTCTTCTTCGGGGAGAGCCTGAGGCCGAGGACGCTCGCCTGCGTAGCGATCTGCACGGCCGGGGCCGTCCTCGTCGTGCGCGACGGCTCCGGGGCGGCCCTCGCCGGCGACCTGCTCGCCCTCGGGAGCGCGGTCTTCGCCGGCGTGGCCATCAACTTCGTCCGCAGAGCGACCCAGTCCGACAATCCCTTCATGCTCTACTTGAGTCCCTGCCTCTTCGGCATGCCGCTCGCGGCCTTCACGCCCATTCCTGCGTCGAGCGGAGGCGCGATCGGCATCCTCCTCGTCGTCGGCGTGGGAGTCGCGGCCTTCGCGGCGCAGGCCCTGATGGCCTACGGGTACCGGGAGGTGCCGGCGGGCTCGGGGAGCGTCGTCTTCTACCTGGAGACGGCCCTGACGGTGCTCCTGGGGGCCGCCTTCGCCGGCGAGCGCTTCAACCTGCGCTTCGCCGGCGGGCTGGTCCTGATCCTCGGAGGATTAGCGCTTAACCACGCGAGGCCGATTCGAGCGCGACCTCGATCGCCTTGAGGATGCACTTGCTCGAGTAGGTCGCGCCCGAGACGGAGTCGACCTGAAGGCTCTGAGCGGCGACGACTGAGTCGACGATCCGCTCGGCCGGCTTGCCCTTGCCGCATTCGTGCTTGAGTATCCTGATCGATTCGATGCGGTGGGACGCGACTTCGATCTCGACCTCGACCTTGACGAGCTTCCCGTCGTAATAGCCCTTCCACGCGCCGTCGGCGGCCTTGCCCAAGTCGGGCGAGCCGATTTCGACCTTCGTCAGGCACGAAGAGAAGAGGAGCGACGCGCACAGCGCGGCGCAGAGCCCCAGCGCGATCGACGCCGCGCGCGATGCCCGCGCCGGCCTCATCGGCCGCCCTCATCCTGGAAGCGCGCGCCGAAGGCGAGGGCGGCCTCGAGATCGAGGGTCGACGAGCTCGCGGCCTTTCCGGAGACCGCCTTGACGACGAAGCGCTCGAATCCGCCGAGCCTCGGAAAATCTATGCGGCCGCCGAAGTAGGCGGACGCGGCGCGTCCGGCGAGGGTTGAGGGCACGGCCTCCTTCGCCGGCGCGTCGGCCTTGTCGGCGTCGTTGCCGACGACGAACAGCGCGATGGCCTTTCCGGCGAGCTCGGCCTCGCGCGCGGCGGCGAACGAGGAGGCCCGCTTCGACCATCTGCCCATGTACGAGGGGCCGCCCAGCGCCACCGCGTCGAAGCCATCCAACGCGGCCTTCGCCGATCCCCTGGCGCGGAGGTCGAGCATCTCGGCCTTGCCTCCCGCGCCGCGGATCCCCTCGGCTATCTTTCCGGCGACCTCCTCGGTCGCCCCGTGCTTGGTGTCGAATACCACGAGCGTCTTCATCCTTACTGCTCCTTCCGGTCCCCGAAGGCGACCGTCCTCGAATCGCCCCGCGCCCTCGCGCCGAGGCTACAAAGCGCGAAGATACTTACGCTCTCGCGATTAGTCAAAGATGAGGAGAGGGGCCGGCCCGTCGCTCCGGCGGAGTCAGTCCTCGCGGCGGAACGCGAGGATTATTCGGTCCATGACGGCGCCGTGTCGGACGGTAACTTTTTCGGCGAGGTTGCGACACATGAGAAGGCCCATGCCGCGCCAGCGACGCCTGGCCGGGTCGAAGAGCGGCGCGGCGGCCGGGTATCCGGCCGCGAAGTCGGCGAAGGCCGTGGGCGAGGAGGACCGGAAGAAAAAGAGGAGGTAGGGAGAGCCGCCCCTGCGCGCGGCCCTCACGAAAACGCGGCGGCGCTCGAGCGGCGCCGCGTGCCGGACGATGTTGTCCAGGATCTCGTCGCCGGCCAGCTTGAGCCGCGCGCGCTCGCGCGTCGAGGGAAAGGGCAGGGCCTCGACGAAGTCCTCGAAGGCCGGGATCGATTCGGGGACCGGCGCGAGTCGGATCGAGGACTCCTCTCCGCGCCGGCGCGAGGGCTCGCTTTCCATCAGACCTGCTTCAGGGACTGGACTATCGGGAAGCGGTCGCCGAAGCCGGTGGAGTCCATTGCGAGCTTGGCGATCTCGGAGGGCTTCACGATGGCGAAGCCGTGGCCGGCCGCCTCGGCGTCCTCGATCGCGGTCATCAGCACGCCGATGCCGGCGCTCGAGAGCGCCGTCACGTGCTCCATGACCACGGCCGTGTCCGCCTGCGCTATGGCCTTGTAGATCTTCTCCTGGAAGTCGGTGAACGTGTAGCTGTTGATCGGCCCCGTCACATCGAGCACGAGCCTGTGGTGCTCGTTGCGGACGGTTATGTCGAGCTGCGTCATGTCGCGCTCCTCGGTGAGAATTTGATGGCGAAGACGGTCACGTCGTCCTCCTGCCTGTTGTCCGTGAAGGCCATGAGGTCGTTCAGCACGCCCGAGGCGATGTCGGACGAGGCGAGCGACAGCCGGCCGTGGATCGATCGGCGCAGGCGCTCGGCGCCGAAGCGATCGCCGCGGAGGTTCTCGGAGTCGAGGGCCCCGTCCGTCGCGGCGACGAGCGTGGAGCCCGCGGAGAGCGCGAGCTTGCGGGGTTTCAGCAGCGCCGAGACGTCCTTCGCGAAGCCGAGGATCTTGCCCTCGCCCTGCACGTCGATGAAGGTATCGAAGGCGGGCGAGTAGAGGAGCATCGTCGGGACGCCGCAGTTGATGTAGTAGAAGACGTCCTTGGAGAAGTCGAAGTAGCCGAACACGCCCGCGAAGAAGGTGCCCCTGGGCAGGTTCTCCTTGATGAAGGAGTTGACCCTCGCGACCAGGGAGACGAAGTCCTTCTCGACGCGGAGGAAGGTCCTGATCATCGATTTCAGGATCAGCATGTTCATCGAGGCCGACAGCCCCTTGCCGGAGACGTCGCCCATCACGAGGAACCAGCGGTCCTTCGACAGCCGTATCGAGTCGATGAAGTCGCCGCCGAGGCTCCTGGTGGAGCGCGACAGCCACGCGGCGTCGATTTCGGGGTGCTCCATGCGGTCGACCTTGTCCAGCGCGAAGCGGATCACCTGGTCGGAGAGCGCGACCTCCCGGTCCACCGTCATCATGATCGATTCCTTCGCGATGTTCTTCAGGTAGTACGCGACGACGAAGAGCTTGCCGTAGATCGTCTTGAAGGTGTCGATGTCATACGCCGTGTAGTCGGCGCCCGTTCTTCTCGGGCCGAGCGAGATGACGCCGATGGCGCGGCGCCCCTCGCGGATTATCACGAGGGCCTCGGCTGACAGCGACTCGAACAGGGCGAGGATCTGGTCGCGCGTGCCCTCGTACGCCGGATCGTTGACTGCGTCGAAGCGCATGACGATCGTCGCCTCGATCGCCTCGAAGAGGCCGGATAGCGCGGAGCCGCGCTCGACGGTGGACTTGGTCCCCGCCGTCGAGTAGATGGTCCGGAGGAAGCCCTTGTCGTCCTCGATGAGGACGTTGATCCCCGTCAGGTCGAGGGACCTTTTGAGGATAGCGTCGACCTCGGCGAGGACCGAATCGCGTCCCTGCGAGAGATCGAGGGCGGCGAGGTCCGACACGAGTCGCTCGCGGTAGTCGCCGCGCGACAGCGCTCGCACGAAGAAGCGGGCGATGAACAGCCTGCCCAATATCGCCGCCAGGACGAAGACGAGCGGCGTCCCGACGACGGCCGCGAACCTGCCCGCCTGGGCGAGCGCCGCGACGGCCAGGCCCGCCGGCAGCCCGGCCACGATGAGGAGCGCGCCGTAGCCGAGCGCGGTCCTTCCGATGGCACGCCAGTCGAAGAGGCGCGAAAGGTTGAAGGCGTAGGCGAGGCCTCCCGCGAGGACGAAGGTCCCGATCGGCGTATAGACGAGGCTCGGCCTGAGCTCCTCGCCCGACGACACGATCCCCATGGAGAGGAGTATCGAGCCCGCGCCCAGGGCGATGGCCGCGGCGCCTATCGCGGCCCTCTGCTTCTGCACCTTCGATCGCGAGGCCAGGGCGCGGATCGCGAGGATCGCGGCCGAGAAGGCGGCGACGGCCGCCTCGCCGAACACGAAGGTCTTGTAGAGGGCGCCCTCCATGCGGAACATGGTGGCCCAGGGCCGATAGACCGAGATTATGTAGTCGTAGGTCACGGCGATGTCGTAGGCGGCTACTACCGCCGCGGGGACGGCAATGAGCATGGCCAGCCTGCCGACGATGGCCGGTGCGGGAGTCGGGAAGTAGACAGGGAGGAGGAACAGCAGCGCGTAAGCTATCACGAGCGAGATGCCGGAGGCCTTCTCCATCGCGAGCGCGTCGGCCTGGCGGAAGCCGGGGCCCGTTAAAATGAAGACGAGGCCCTGCGCGAGGCAGTAGACCGCCAGGGCGACCGAGATCGACATGACGAGACGGCCGGCGGCCGTGCCCTTGCCGCGCCTCCGCGCGACGATGAAGGACAGGACGAAGCCGGGTATCGCGATGAACGCGAGTATCGTCAGTCCCATAGCCTTCCCACCTTCGCCGCGAGGATCGTCACGTCGTCCTTCAGCGGCTTGTCGCCGACGTATGAGAACAGCATCGCGCTCACGCTCGAGACGAAGTCCTGGGCGTTCCCCTTGGAAGCCTGCGCGAGCGACTTCTCGAACAGTTCGGTCTCGCCGAGCCTCGCGCCCGAGGCGTCCGCCACCTCGGTGACGCCGTCCGAGGCCAGGAGGAGTATCTCGTCGGTGCGCAGCGGCAGCTCTTCGACCACGACCTCGTCGAAGGGCACGAGGCCCACGAGGCCCATGGTCGGCTCGAGCCTTATGACCTTGGGGCCGGTCGCCGTCTGCGAGATGACGATCGGGTCCGCCATCGCCGCGTTGACGTAGCGCAGGGTCCTCTTGGCCGTGTCGAGGAGCCCCATGAACAGGACCGTGTACTTGTCGTCGAAGCCCATGTCGCGGACGGCCGCGTCGATGGCCTTGACGAGGCCGACGATGTCGGTCTTGTCCTTCGCGACGCGCACGGTATTCATGATGATGCCCATGATCAGGGCCGCCGCGAGGCCCTTGCCCGAGACGTCCCCGACGATGAGTAGCGTGCGGTCCGCGTCGACCGCAATGGCGTCGTAGTAGTCCCCCGAGACGTTGACCAGGGGGCGGTAGAACACGGAGAGCTCGAGCTTCGCGGGCTCGGGCAGGCTCTTGGGGAGGAAGGACCGCTGCGTCTCGGCGATGAGCTCCCATTCCTTGGAGAGCGAGGCCACCTCGAAGAGCTCGGCTATCGTGCCGACGCGCCCGAAGTGGATGTCCAGCTCCCGGTGCAGCTCCCTGAAGGCCTCAGTCTCCACGAAGGGGGAGAGCAGCGTGAAGACGAAGAGGTGGAAGCCCTTCGAGACGATCACGAAGCCCCTCGAGCGTCGGCTCGAATCCTGGGATTCCAGCCGCTCGCTCATGAACCAGACGCCCTCGGGCCGGTCGTTGAACCTCGCCTCGAGATTCTGGACGAGCCTTGGGAGGTTCGCCGCCGCCGAGGGGCTCTGGTAGACGACCTCCCAGGAGGCCGAGCGGATGAGGATCGCGCCCATGTCCGCGCTCACCTCGAGCCTCTCGCGGATCGCCTCGACCAGGTCCGGGATGGTGAAGCACACGCCGACGCGCTCGGTGAACTCGACGATGAGCCGTGTCTCCCGCCCCGAGAAGGCGAGGCGGTACGATAGGCGATCGAGGGCGCCCAATGATGCGTCGCGGAGGAAGTAGAAGGCGATGAAGGCCATCGCGGCGACGGCGGCGACGGCCGCGTAGCTCAGCCCGACGGCCGCTACGAGCGGCACGATCAGGAAGGCGAGCGCGGCGGCGGCGGTGGTCCCTATCTCCGCGAAGCTTCGTGCAGTCTTGTATGTCATCGGTCGGGAATCTCCCGTTTGGTTATCGGCATAAAGGTCCGCGGGCCTGAGCCCCGTCGGCCGTTTTTCGACGCCGCGTAACGCGCCGCCCGCCTATCCGGAGGCCGCGAGGACGGAGTTGATGAAGCTCACGAGGACGTTCAAGGCCCGCTCGTTGGCGCCGCCCTCCGGGATTATTATGTCCGCGAACTGCTTCGTCGGCTCGATGAACTCGTAGTGGCCGGGCCGGACGACGGTCAGGTACTGCTCGATGACCGAGTCCACCGTCCTGCCGCGCTCCTTGATGTCGCGCGTCAGCCGGCGGATAAAGCGGATGTCGTCGGGCGTGTCCACGAAGATCTTCAGGTCGATCCTGTCGCGAACGCGCTTGTCGGCGAAGATCATGATCCCCTCGAAGATGACGAGCTTGCGCGCCTCGACGCGGATCGTCTGGTCCGCGCGGCGGTGGTGGACGAAGTCGTAGGTCGGCATCTCGACGGGCCTGCCGTCCCGCAGCTCGTCGAGCTGCTCGATGAGGAGGTCGTTGTCGAATGCGTCGGGACGGTCGAAGTTGAAGGCCGTGATGTTCTCGTTGGAGAGGAATTCGGCGGACTTGTAGTAATTATCCTGAGGGACGAAGGCGAAGTCCGAGACGAGCTCCGAGATTTTGCGGACGATCGTCGTCTTCCCCGATCCCGAGCCGCCGCCTATCCCGATAACCTTGGCCAGGGCCATGGATACCTAGACTACACGGACCCGCGACCCCTGTAAAGCGCGGCCTCGACCTCGTCGACGAGGCGCTCTGGCGTCGAGGCCCCGGCCGAGAGGCCGACGCTCGCGTAGCCGAAGGCCTCGTCGGGCAGCTCGGCCGCGGTCTCCACGAGCCACGCGGCCCCGGCGATCTCGCGCGCCGCGCCGAGGAGCCTCGCCGTGTTCGCGGAGTTGCGCCCCCCCACGATGACGACGGCCTCGACCTCCCGCGCGAGGTCGGCCACCGCGGCCAGCCGGTCCTCGGTGCAGGGGCAGATCGACTCGACGACCTCGAGGCCGGGGAAGCGCCGCTCGAGGACCTCGCGGATGGCCGCGTACTCCTCCTTCCTGATCGTCGTCTGCGCGATCAGGGCGACGGGCCGCCCCTCGGCATCGACGCGCTCGGCGTCCTCGGGGCCTCCGACGACCGACGCGCCCGGCGCGTGCCCGGCGATGCCCACGACCTCGCCGTGGCCCGCGTCGCCGGCGATGACCACCTTCCAGCCCCGCGCGGCGTAGCCCGCTGCCTTCCGCTGGCTGGCCAGGACGCGGGGGCAGGTGGCGTCGACGATCCTGGCGCCGAGCGCCTCGAGCCGCTCTTTCAGCGCGGGGGGCACGCCGTGCGCGCGGAGCACGACAGCCGCATCATGCACCCGGCCGTCGAGCTCGGCCTCCGAGATCGCGAAGACGCCCGCGGCCTCGAGCTCGGCCACGGCTTGGGGGTTGTGGATGAGCGGCCCCAGCGTGTAGACGCGCCTGACGGCCTCCGCCCCGGCGCCCGCGGTCCCTTCAGCGCGGGCGGTGGCGAGGGCGAGGCCCGCGGCGCGCCGGACGCCCATGCATTGGCCCAGGACGGCCGCGCGCTTGACTACCACGTCGCCTCCTCCGCGGCGTCGCTCCGCAGGCTCGGGGCATAGTCGCCCCGCAGCGTCCCGCCGAAGCGCCAGCCCACGGCGTCCTCGGGCGCGCTCCCGTCCAGGCGGGCGAAGGCCTCGGCGAAGAGGCGCAGGCCGACGCCTCCCGCGGCGCCGAGCCCCTTCGACACGTCGAGCGAGGCGCGCGCGAAACAGGATTGCAGGTACTCGCCGCCGAAGTACGCGGCGCGATAGCCGGCATCGAGAATGAGTCGGTTGAAATACAGGCCCAGGAGACTCGACCGGATCGGCTGGTCGGCCAGGCGCCACGAGGCCACGCCCTGGGCCAGCGCGTCCTCGTCCCCGCGGCCCGAGTCGGCGTACTCGAAGTAGGCGGGCCTGCGGTCGGAGGAGAAGACCTCGCTCGAGGCGTCGAGCCTCAGGGTCGGATCGGTGGCCCACGCGCCCCAGAGATCGAGCCTGAGCGCGGGACGGTCGTACGAGGCGACGAGGCTCGCCTCGGCCTTGTAGGTCAGCGAGGTCGCTTCCAGGTCGTGGTAGGTCGTGAGATCGACGCCGCGTCCCGCGCTCTTCCAGGGACCGATGCCTCGGCCCTTCCATCCGATCGAGCCCGAGGCGGTCGCTCCCCATCCGTCGTAGGGCCATTCGTAGGGGCTGCCGGAGCTTCCCCGCGCCCTGGCGAAGACCTCGCCGCCCAGGCCGAGCGCGAGAGCGCGCGGGCTCGGGAAGAAGGGCAGGTCGAGGGAGGCCGAGAGGGCGGCGGACGTCAGGCGCCTTGGCGGTCCCGATGCTCCGTACGAGAGGCCGTCGGCGAGCGCGAGGTCGAGGGCGACGGGGAGGCCGGCGCCGATCCACTCCACGCCGATGTCCGCGAAGGGGTAGGCCGAGTCGTAGCCCGCGTTCACGAAGACCGAGTTCGCGTCGATGGGGTCTCCCATGTAGAAGAGGGCGAAGGGCCGGAAGCTCCGGTCGATCGTCGATGGATCGAAGTAGGGGATCCAGAAGCCGAGGGGATTCGCGTAGGCGAGGGGGCGGTAGGGCTCGATCCTCGCCGCCTGGGCGGCCTCGGCTATGGACGCGTCCCTCTCTTCTCGGGCCGCGAAGGGGTCGAAGCGCTCGAGACGATAGGCGATCTCGCGCTCTCCGCCCGCCCTGGCTCCGGCGGGGCCGGAGACGGCCCCGGGGCAGAGGCGGAGGTCCTGCCCGTCGGAGAAGCGGCCGACGCAGTACACGCGATCCTCGACCTCGACGGGCCAGAAGACGCCGCCCGACCGGTCCGTTTCTTCGACGCGGATGAGGCCTGGCCCGCCGCTCGCGAGTCCCTCGATCGCGCCGAGCTTGTAGAGCCGGTCGTCCGAGTCGTGGTTGAACCACAGCCGCCCGTCCGAGCACGAGATCTGGCGGACGTAGTCGAGGAGGCGGGAGTCCCCGCCCTCCGGGCCCCCGTCGGGGCGCACGAGCCAGAGCTCTCCCGAGTCGACCTCGAGCACGCCGATGGTCCGGCGGGCGTCGATCGACACGATGAGCGCTATCCTATCCTCGTCCAGGACCGCGGGCGAGGCGTACATGACGCGCTCTGAGCCGGGGAGGAGCACGCGCCGCTCTGATCCCGCGACGAGCACGAGGTCCGAGTCGTGCAGATTCGAGGCGATGCCGACATAGCCGCCCCGGAAGAAGCGCGCCTCGCGCAGGCCGCTCGCCGCCGAGCCGGGCAGGAAGCGGCGGGCTGCGACGTCGTACTGGACGGTCTCGACGCGGTCGCGGCCGTCCGGCAGGGCGACGCTCCGGTACGCGAGGAGCCGCGACCCGTCCGCCGTCGCGTCGGTGATGGCGCAGGATGAATCGGCTTCGAAGAGGGCGCTCGTCTTCCCCGTGACGGTATCGAGGCGGAGCGCGCGGCGCGCGATCCCGTCGACCCAGAAAAGCGAGCCGCCGCCCGCCGCGAGGCCGGCGATGTACTGCGGCCTCGCCGGGCCGATCCTCTCCGGGGCGTCCTCGATTCCCGCGATGGCCATCGAGTAGCGGAAGTCGGCCCAGGCCTCCTCGAAGGAGAGGCCGTAAGCCTTCTCGAAGACCTTGTAGAAGCCCGCCTTGTACGGATCGAGCGTGATCGAGACGATCAGCGTCCCGAGCGACTTCCACAGTCGCGCGTAGCGCTCCGCGCCGTACCGCTCCCGGAGGTAGGCGGAGAAGAGGCCGCCGTACTCGTAGTAGACGTTCCCGCCGGGATAGGCGTCGTAGACGCCCTCGCACTCGAGGGGGCTCTTGAAGCGATTCTCGCGGATGTCCTGCCTGATCCTCTCCTTGACGAGGGGATCGGCCGCTCGTCCGCCGGGACCGCCCTCGCCCTCGAGGCCCACGGTCGCGCCCTCGACCATGAACTCGGGCGCATTGGCCAGCGCGGGCGATATCCATGAGCCGAAGACGCCGGACAGGAAGTCAGCCCAGGGCGCGCGGGATTGCAGGGAGATCGCGTGCGTCAGCTCGTGGACGAAGAGGCCCCTCAGGTTATTCTCGAAGGCGGTCCAGCCGAGGTCGAGCGACGTGTCGTAGAGGACGATGTGCGCATACGGGAACGGCGTCGAATATCCGTTGAAGGTACCGATGTCGGGAGTGATCACGACGGGCACTCGCTCGGGAAGGCCGAGGGAAAGCTCGCCCTCGACGTAGGCGAGCGCGTCCTCGGCGAAGGAGGCGAGGGACAGCGCGGTCGGCCTGGAGCGCTCCGAGAAGATAATGTCGAAATGCTCGGTCTTGATCGTGAAGAGGCGTTGCCCCGGCGCGAAGACGGGCCCTGCCCACGACGACTCGAGCGCCACGGCAAAGGCGAGCGCTACGGAGAGAAGCCGCGCGCGATGCCGCGAGAAACGCGAAGATATCTTCGGGAAAGACATCGGCACCTCGTCTATACTGACTTCCATGGACTATATGCCGCGCTCCGGGCTTTTCGGAAGCGGCGAGCGCGCGTCGGCGCGATCTCGCCTCGACGAGCGTAACTCATTTTATGCAAGAAGATTGCATGTCGCGCTCTTGTTGCCCCTCGTAAACGGCGGACGTATGATCCGCGGCTAGCATGAACAGGAAGACCATCGCTTCGACACGATGACCCTGGCGGACTGCCGGCGGTACCTGTCCGAGGGCCAGTTCCCCAAGGGCTCCATGGGTCCGAAGATCGAGGCTGCCTGCGATTTCATCCGCCGAGGCGGGGGAAAGGTCGTCATATCGAGCATCGAGAACGCGTCCGCGGCCGCGGCCGGCGTGGCCGGGACGGTAATTACTGCCTGATTAACGGATTAATGCCAGCTTTCCGCTTTTCCGCTCCCACCCTCGATACCGTAGAAGGACCAAAACTTGACGGTCTCTCCCGTATCGTGCTACCTTTCCGCGAATCTTCCCTTTAAGGAAACCCACATGAACAGTATCGCGTCAGGCTTCGCCCTCTTACAGGCTACGGACGCAGCCGCCGCCGCGGCGAACCCGACCGGCTCGATGATCTCCACCCTCGTAACCTTCGGCCTCGTTTTCGTGATCTTCTATTTCCTTATCATCAGGCCCCAGAGCAAGAAGAACAAGGAAACCAAGAAGATGATCGAGGCCGTCAAGAAGGGTGACAAGGTCATCACGATCGGCGGCGTCCACGCCACCGTCTACACGGTCAAGGAGAGGACGGTCATCCTCAAGGTCGACGAAGAGACCAAGATGGAGTTCTCGAAGTCCGCGATCGCCTCGGTCGAGCCGAGGGGCGGCGACGAGAAAGCCGAGCCCGCCGCGGACAAGGCGACGGAAGAGAAGAAGTAAGCGACGCGAGCGGCACGGGGCCGTGACGCCGCCTCCCTCGGATTCCCGGGAGGCGCGGGTGCGGCCCTATCCTTTCACTTGGAGCGACCGCAATGAGCAAGTTTCAAAGATTACTGATCGTGCTGGCGATCGTGGCAGTCGCCTTCGCGTTCCTGTGGCCCACGGTGAGCTGGTACTGGCTCACGCCCAAGGCCGATCAGGCCCTCGCCCTCGGGACGAGGGAGCAGATCCGCGACTACTCGCGGAGCATGGCCATCGCCAGCATCAAGGCGCTCAAGGCCAGCGCCGCCGCGGGTGATACGACACCCCTGGACTCCGGGAAATACGGTATCGTCGTCGAGGCGGCGACCAGCGCCTACAAGACTGCGAAGAAGGCGGTCCCCTCCTCTTGGACCGCCAAGGCGACACTCGCGGCCTTCACGAGCGAGAAGTCGTCGTACGAGGCGATCGAGGGGCTGTACCGCAGCAAGGTGCTGGCGACCAAGGCCAAGCAGAAGAAGGCCATCAAGCTCGGCCTCGACCTGTCCGGCGGCATGAGCGCCTTGATCCAGGCCGACATGGACGCCCTCGGCAAGAAGCTCGGCCATACGCTCTCCGCGGCCGAGCGCGCCGACGCGATGAAGCGCGCCGTCGAGAGCCTCAACTCGCGCATCGACAAGTTCGGCCTGACCGAGCCCACGATCCGCCAGCAGGGCGACGACAAGATCTACGTCGAGATCCCCGGCCAGGCCGATCCCGAGAAGATCAACGACATCCTGATGGGCCGAGGCAATCTCGGCTTCTACATGGTCGACGACAAGGCCTCGTCCGCGCTTCGGTCCTACCTCCTGTCCGATCCCCTCGGCGTCGACGAGAAGACCATGACCGTCTCGGACGCGAGCATCGTGCCGGCGGGCTTCGTCATCCGCAAGGTCTACAAGAAGGACGCCTACGGCCTCGACGAGTTCACCGGGGACTACCTGGTCATCAACTCGGAGCCCGGCCTCGACGGCAACCACATCACCAGCGCCACGACCTCCTCCGACTCCATCACCGGCGAGCCGGAGACCCTCTTCCAGCTCGACAAGGAGGGCGGCGACATCTTCTACAAGATGACGAGCGCCCACGTCGACGAGACCATGGCCGTCGTCCTCGACGAGAAGATCAAGGCCTACGCCCGCATCAACGAGCCGATCAAGGACTCCGTGCGCATGACCGGATTCAGCGCCGAGGAGGCGGCCAACCTGGCCCTCGTCCTGCGCACCGCCGCTCTCCCGGTCGAGCTGCAGCCCATCAATACGCAGGCCATCGGATCGACGCTCGGCGAGGACGCGGTCAGGCAGGGCGTCTACGCGATCACCGTCGCCCTCGCCCTCGTGTTCGCGTTCATGCTCTTCTACTACAAGGGCGCGGGCTTCAACGCCGCGCTCGCTCAGCTCGTCAATCTCTACCTGATGATCTCCATCCTCTCGGCCTTCAACCTCACGCTGAGCCTGTTCTCCATCGCGGGATTCGTGCTCACGATAGGCATGTCGGTCGACGCGAACGTCCTCGTGTTCGAGCGCATGAAGGAGGAGCTGCGCGCCGGCAAGGGCCGCGTGGCCGCGGTCAAGGCGGGCTTCGACAAGGCCTTCTGGACGATCATGGACTCCCAGATAACGACCATCATCGCCGCCCTCCTCCTCGCCACGCTAGGCTCCGGATCCATCCAGGGCTTCGCGATCAGCCTGGCCATCGGCTGCATCAGCTCGGTCTTCACCGCCCTGTTCGTCTCGCACCTTATCTTCGACTTCGAGACCGACGTCCTCAAGGCGAAGCACGTGAGCATCTCCTGGAGGGTCAAATGACGCGGGTCATCCAGTTCCACAAGGCCTTCAAGGTCACGGTCGTCCTCTCGGTGGCGGTGATCGTCGCCGGCCTCGTCGGCCTCGGGGTCATGGGCTTCAACAACGGCGTCGATTTCCAGGCGGGCCTCAACACCGACGTCTCCTTCGTGCCCCCGTCCATGAGGGTCAGTTTCAAGGGCGAGGGCGCCATGGCCTTCGAGGTCGCCAAGGCCGAGGCCGTCTTCACCTCGCACGCCACGACGGGCGAGACCAAGGCCTACACCTTCGCCTTCGCGGAGTACAAGACGCTCAAGGATCTCGCCGAGGCCTTCACGACCGTGCCCGGCGTCTCGGCAGAGCTCGTGGCCGACGGAAGCATCGACTCGAAGTACTTCCTCGGCGCCTCTCAGACCGACGCCCAGCTCTCCGACAAGCCCGTCGCGCTCCACTACGCCGCCCAGGGCGCGGCCGCGATACCGGTCAGCGTCGAGAAGATCCGCGCCGCGCTCTCAGGCTTCGGCCGCGTCGCCATCCAGCGCGTCGGCGCCGAGTCCTCGAACGAGTACATGATCCGCATCCAGGACTCCGGCAAGGCCAGCGAGTCCTCGAACGCGATCAGCTCGAAGCTCAAGGCGGACCTGGGCGCGGCTTTCGGGGCGGACAACATCCTGGTGAACAAGTCCGACTTCGTCGGCGCCCGCGCCTCCACCAGCCTCGTCCAGCAGGCCCTCTTCGCCACCCTCTTCGCCTTCCTGGGCATCCTCGTCTACTGCGGCCTGCGCTTCAAGCCGGCCTACGCCCTCGGCGCGGTCCTCGCCATCGTGCACGACGCCTTGGTCATGGTCGCCTTCATCGTGCTGACCAGGATGGAGTTCAACACCTCGAGCATCGCGGCCATCCTGACCATCGCGGGCTTCTCGATCAACGACACGATCGTCATCTACGACCGAATCCGCGAGAAGATCAAGCTGAACCCGAGCGCGACCTTCCGCGAGAACATGAACCGGGGCGTCACCGAGACCCTGGGACGAACGTTCATCACCAACGGCACGGTCATGCTCGCGATCCTGGCCCTCATCTTCGGCACTACGGGGACGATGAAGGACTTCTCCATCGCGGTCCTCGTGGGCGAGATCAGCGGCACTTACTCGACGATCTTCATCGCCTCGGCCTTCGTCGACACCTGGATGCGCATCGCCGCGAAGCGCGAGGCCAAGAAGCAGGCCGAGCAGGCCAACCTGGCCCTCGCCGCCGTCAAGGCCGCGCCTCCCGCGAAGGCTCCGAAGGAAGCGAAGTAGCTCGATCCGATCTCCTGTCAGGTCGATGACAAAACTCGATGCTTGTCATCAACCTGACAAGGACTAAGGCTTCCCGGGTTTGCCTCGGGAAGCCTTTTTTTCGCTCGCCGTCCTTCGCTCAGAGCTGCGCCAGGAAGAGCCCCCGCATCCCCTGTACGAAAGACTCCCGCCCCGGTCCTCCTTCGGGATCGAAGGCCTCGAGGGCGGGGACCGCGACGCGGAAAAGGAGCAGCGCGGCCGCATCAGGGCCCGCGGCGCGCAGGAGCGGGGCCTCGGCCAAGGAATCGAAGGCCGAGGCGAAGGCTTCCATCACGAGGCGGTGGTCGCTCTCGAGGGCCTTCATCTCCGGACCGCGCACGCGAAGCATAAGTCCGAGCGAGCCGCGGTCCTCGCCCCACGCGTCGGCGAGGATCCCTGTGAGGCCGTCCAAGGGGACCTTCCCTTTCGCGACGAGGGCGCGCGCTCTCTCCGACATCTTCCTCATGAGGGGCGAGATGATTTCGAAGAGCAGAGCGTCCTTGCGCTCGTAGAGGTTGTAGATCGTGCCTCGGGCCACGTCGGCCCGATCCGCGATGTTCTCGAGGCTCACCATCCGGAAGTCCTGCTCGGTCGCCAGCGCGATGGCCGCCGCCTTGATGGCTTCCCTCGTCCGATTCTTCTTCCTTTCTATGCGATCGGAAGGCATGGCTTTCCTTTCCCCTACTTGGTCATTATACTTGCATTATACACAGCTGTACAAAAATAAACATGGCTGTACGGAGCTTCCTATGCACCTGACATCCTCCCAGCTCGCGGAATTCGTCTTCAATATCTGCTATCTGATTTGCATCTATGCCCTCGTGGCGATGATGAGCCGGCGGATGCGCTCCCTGGAGGATCCGAAAGGTCTCCTCGCGCGGTTCCGGGGCGGTTTTCTCCTCCTGGCTCTCGGCGACACCGGCCATGTCGGCTTTCGCGTAGTAGCGTACGCCAGGGGCGGCCTCGAGAGCAACGCGCAGCTCGTCGGGCTCGGAGCTCTCGCCACGGCGATCACGGTCACCTTCCTGTACATGATCCTCGTGGACGCCTGGCGCGTCCGCTTTGACAAGCGGCGGGGCCTCGCGTACTGGACGCTCATGACCGTCGCCGCGGCCAGGCTCGTCGTCATGTGCTTCCCTCAGAACGAGTGGGGATCCGTCGTGCCGCCCTTCGCCTGGTCGCTCGCGCGCAATGTCCCGCTCATGGTCCTTGGCCTCGGCGTCGCCGCGCTCCTGCTCGTCGATTCCATCAGGGGACACGACAGAACTTTCGCACTCGTGTCGGCGATGATCTTCGCCTCATACGCCTTCTATACGCCGGTAATCCTGTTCGTGGAGACGTATCCCTGGGTCGGGATGCTCATGATCCCCAAGACCTTGGCGTACATAGCCATGGCGTGGATCGGACTCGCGAGGCTCTTCAGAAAGGACCCGATCTAGTCGCGGCCTCCGATCTGCCGCTCGCGCGCCGCGCGCGACCATGCCGAGGGCTTGCCAGAGATATCGATCTATGACTATATTCTGTAACGCATTGCGGTGCACATGGCGCCGCCAAAAAACGGGGCCACAATTGGCGCAGTACCCAAGTGGGAAGGGAGAGGTCTGCAAAACCTTCATGAGTCGGTCCGACTCCGACCTGCGCCTATGGAACAAGAAGCCGTCCGAAAGGGCGGCTTTATTTTTTTCTGCGCGGATCGAAGTCGAAAAGCGAGCGCCGCTGTGCCCTGGAGGACGCACTATACTTTAAGCCGCGGGGAGGACCGATAGTCCGAGCATCCAGCCGCCCGTGCAGCCGCGAAGCCTCTCCAGGACCGCGCCGCGGGGAGGCGGGGTATGGCTATCGTCACGGTTTCTCGGGAGTACGGGAGCGCCGGAAGCGAGATCGCCCGCAAGGCGGCCGATGCGCTCGGTTACGATTTCGTGGACAAGGAGGTCGTCGGCCGACTGCTCGCGAGCTACGGTCTCATCGACTTCAGCAAGGCCTACGAGACCGAGTCCGGCATCTGGTCGAGATTCGACGATCGGCAGCGCACGATGATCGACATGCTGGACCGCGTCGCGAAGGCGGTCGCGCGACGAGGTCGGGCAGTCATCCTCGGCAGGGGCTTCTACCTCTCGCTCGCGGGCTTTCCCTGCCTGCTCAACGTGCGCGTGCGCGCCCCCTTCGAGTGGCGCGTGTCGCGCGTCCTCAAAGAGGGGAAGATCTCGGACAGGCGCCAGGCCGAGGCCTCGACGCGCGAGGGCGACAAGGTGCGCTCGTCCTTCGTCTCCTCGGTCTACGGCGCCCGATGGGACTCGATGGAGGGCTTCGACCTCGTCATCGACTCGAGCAAGATCGGGATCGACAGGGTCGCCTCCTGGATCGCCCAGGCGGCCGCCGACCTCGACGCGTCGCCTGGTCTCGCGGCGGCCGCCGACCTCGACGCGTCGCCTGGTCTCGCGGCGGCCGCCGACTTCGGGAAGCCCGATCCGGTCCTCGACGAGGCCGTGGCCGCGGAACTGGGGGAAAAGTAGCGGATCGCCTCGCTCCCTCGGTTGTGTCGCGAGGCGCGCCTCGGGTACAGTCACCCGAGGGGAAGCCATGCCCATTCAGAAAATCGTCGAGTGCGTCCCCAATTTCTCGGAGGGGCGCGACCGCGGCGTCATCGACGCGATAGCCCGCTCGATTCAGGCGACGGCCGGCGTCTATCTCCTCGGCGTCGACCCCGGGGCGGACGCGAACCGTACCGTCTACACCTTCGCGGGAAGCCCCGAGGCCGTGCTCGAGGCCGCTCTTGCCGCGGCGAGGACGGCATACGGGCTCATCGACATGGCGCGTCACTCCGGCGAGCATCCGAGGATGGGGGCTCTCGACGTCTGTCCCTTCGTCCCCGTGTCGGGCGCGACCATGGAAGACTGCGTCGCGCTCTCGAGGAACTTCGGCGAGGCCCTCGCTCGCGAGCTCGGAGTGCCCGTGTATCTCTACGAGAGGTCCGCGTCGAGTCCGGCGCGCGCGAGTCTCGCCGATATCCGCTCGGGCGAGTACGAGGGCCTGCGCGACAAGCTGGGTAAGGCCGAGTGGAGGCCCGACTTCGGCCCCGCTGCCTTCGTGCCCCGCTGGGGCGCGACCGCGGCCGGCGCGCGAGAGTTCCTGATAGCGTACAACGTGAACCTCGATACGCGCGACGCCGCTCTCGCGCGCGGGATCGCGGGGGCCGTGCGCGAGTCGGGCCGCGTCGCCCGCGACGCCGAGGGCCGGATAGTCATAGACGCCGAGGGGCGACCCCTGATGGTCCCGGGGCTGTTGAAGGCGGTGAGGGCGATCGGCTGGTACCTCAAGTCCTACCGATGCGCCCAGGTCTCGGTCAATCTCCTCGACTACCGCGCGACGCCATTGCACCTCGTCTACGACACGGTCGCGGCCGAAGCCCGAAGGCTCGGGGTCGAAGCGCGCGGGAGCGAGATCGTGGGGCTCGTCCCCCTGGCGGCGCTGACCGAGGCCGGCCGCCACTACCTCGGCGCGATGGCCGACGCCGCGAGCGAGCGCGAGCTCGTGCAGGCCGCAGTCAATGCGATGGGGCTCGACTCGGTCGCGCCTTTCGACCCCGACCGGAAGATCGTCGAGTACGCGTTGCGCGAAGCCGCGGCGAAGCAGGCCCTTCTTCCCTGAGCGTTTCCTAGAATCTATACCCCACGGCTACGCTGACCTCGATCTTAAGATCGATGATGCTTGAGTTCTCGACGCCGGCTACCGCCTCGGCGGTCTCGATATTGTCCTTCTCGAATTGCGACAGGAACTTGAATCCGACGAGGGCTTCCGGCCTGAGATAGAGCGCTTTAGAGAACTTGAAGTCGGCGCCCGCGCCGGCCATGAGCCAGAGTTGGTTCAATACGGCCTTCTGATCGTCGGTCATCGCCGGCTTGAGGTCGTTTCCATCGCTGTCCTTGGCGCTGAGATTGTAGTTGAACTCGAATCCGGCCAGAGGGAACACGTCGACGTTCTTGAGTTTGAAAGGATACTTGAAAAGCGCGGTCAGCGATATCCACGTGTCTATCTCATCTTTCGCCGTTTCTGTGCCTACGGCGGGCAGGCCCGAGGAGAACGATATCGATTGCGTGTATCCCTTCAAGCTCGTCATATAGCCTACGTCGGCTTCGATGTACTTCGCGTCGACGAAGGCCTTGAAGCACAGGACATTCGTGGAAAGGCCGTCTTCCCGCCATTCGCCTTCATAGGGAGACGTAAAGGTGGTTTTCTGGGTCATCCATACCGGGGCGAAGCTGACCCCAGCTCCAGCGCTGAGGCCGATCTGGCCGAAGGCCGCGAGCGAAAAGCCGAGCAGGGCGCATATGGCGAAGAGCTTTTTCATACTTCCACCTCGTTGGGCGAAATACTACCGCTGATATCAGGATATTGCTACAGGAGTTTGGAGGGCAGGATAGCGGGGTTGAGTTTATGCTAAAAGCGTTCCGTGCCTTAGCTCGAGAAAATGAAAAGGGGCTGCCCTTTGAGGCAGCCCCGATGAACCTAGGAAGTGAAGGACTAGAACTTGAATCCGACTGCGACGCCGATGTCGAGTCGGATGCTCGTATACGTCAGTTTACCATCGGGATACGCGGTTTCCCAAGCATCGATATTATCTTTTTGCAGCTTCGAGTTCAGCTTATACCCAAGAAGCAATTCGGGCCTGATATACAGCGAATCGCTGACATTGAAGTCGGCGCCGACGCCCGCTTTCAGCCAGAACTGATTGAGACTGGCTTTCTGATCGTCGGTCAGGGAAGACTTGGCATCATTCCCATCAGGATCCTTGTAGCTCAGGTTCAGATCGTACTCTACGCCGACGAGGGGGAAGATCAGGAAGCTACCGACCTTGAAGGGGTACTTGCCGTACGCGCTAATGGTGAGCCACGTTCCGATATAGCTATCGCCGGATAGCGAAAGAGAATTTCCATCAGAATCGGACAACTTTACCGTTGCCGACTTGAAGTTCGTCATGAATCCGATATCTGCCTCGACGTACCTTGCGTCGACGAAGGCTCTCGCGATGATTCCGCTTTGACTGGTTGTGGTTTTATCCCAGGTAGTGCCATAATCCTGCTTTACAGAAGCCCACATCGGTCCAAAGCTGGCCCCAGCTCCCGCGCTGAGCTGGATCTGGCCGAAGGCCGTAAAGGCAAGAGCGAGCAAAGCGAACGCGACGAGAAGTTTCTTCATACTCCCTCCTTAAGGGTCGTGCTTTCACGCGCATAATCCCTCGTCGTTTCGAGGAGACTGCGCATCTGAATATATCGGCACATTCTCTCAGTTATCACCTACTAAACACAAAACAAACGAAAAACTGTTCCTTGGGATTATCATTATTGTTTGGCTACGTGCTGCCCGTTCGCATAGTGCGTTGCGCGAAAGAGTTGCGATCGAGACGACGGTTTGACGCCGTATGCCGGTTTTGTCATTTTCGCCCCGAATGAACTTATGCCCATCCAAGGCATGCGCTATACTCGGCGCCAGGTGAACGGTATGAAAACCTCGATACCAGCGCTCCGCGCTACCTTCCTGGCACTATTCGTCGTCTCTGCCCCTGTGCGGCCGGCTACAGAGCCCGCTCCCCTTCTATATAAGGACGCGGCTCTGCCGATCGCTTCGCGCGTCGATGATCTTCTCGCTCGCATGACGGTCGAGGAGAAGATCGGCCAGACGCTGCAGGCTGCGCGCGACTACCTCGTCTCGGATTCGGACATCGCGAAGTACGGCCTCGGCTCGGTGCTTTCCGGGGGCGGCTCCGGCCCGAGGTTCAACGATCCCGCGCATTGGGCTGACATGATCGACGGCTACCAGCGGGTCGCGCTTTCCTCGAGGCTCGGTATACCGATCCTCTATGGGGTCGACGCCGTGCATGGCAATAACAATGTCCGCGGCGCCGTCGTGTTCCCGCACAATATCGGACTCGGGGCCGCGAACGATCCGGCCCTCGTCGAGGAGATCGGTCGCATAACCGCTCTCGAGATGCTGGCCACGGGCGCGCGCTGGAACTTCGCGCCCTGCGTGACCGTCCCGCGGGACGAGCGCTGGGGCAGGACCTACGAGGGCTTCGGCGAGTCGCCCGATCTCGCCGGCCCGCTGGGAGCGGCCTGCATCAAAGGGCTTCAGTCGGGAGGTCTCGGTTCCCCGACGGCTGTCCTCGCTACGCCGAAGCACTTCGCCGGCGACGGCGGGACTTCCGGCGGTCGCGACCGGGGAGACGCCGCCTACTCAGAGGACGACTTCATGCGGATCCACGTCGCCCCCTACGCGGACGCGATCGCGGCGGGCGCGCGCTGCGTCATGGTCTCCTTCAGCTCGTGGAACGGCGAGCCCTGCCACGGCAGCGAGCGGCTCCTGACCGGGATCCTGCGCGAGAAGCTCGGTTTCAAAGGCTTCGTCATCTCGGACTGGGGCGGCGTCTCTCTTTTACCTGGGAGCTACGAGGAGCGCATCGCGAAGGCGGTGAACGCGGGCATCGACATGATCATGGTCCCCGACGAGTACGCACGGGCGGCGGGCGCGATGCGCGACCTCGTCACGAGCGGGGCGATACGCCGCGAGCGTCTCGACGAGGCCGTCCGGCGGATACTGACGGTCAAGTTCGAGATGGGGCTCTTCGAGCGCCCCTTCGCCGATAGGTCACTTCTCGCGCAGGTCGGATCGCTCGAGCGCCGATCGGTCGCGCGCAAGGCGGTCGCCGAGTCCGTCGTCGTCCTGAAGAACGAAGGAAGCGTCCTTCCGATCTCCGGAAAGAAGAAGATCCTCGTCGTGGGCCCGAGGGCCAAGGACGTCGGCGCGCAGTGCGGCGGCTGGACCTTGACCTGGCAGGGCGTTCGCGGCTCTTCGGTGCCGGGCACGACCATCATGCAGGGCATCGTCGAGGCCGCCGGCCCGGGCGTCCGCGTGGAGTACTCGAGGGACGGGACCGCGCCAGCGGGCTTCGAGCCCGACCTCGCGATCGTCGTGATCGGGGAGGACCCCTACGCCGAGATGAAGGGCGACAGCTCCGACCTGGCCCTCCCCGCGGGCGAAAAGCGGCTCGTGGCCGCCGCCGCGTCCCTCGGCGCGCCGGTCGTCGCCGTGCTCCTCTCGGGAAGGCCGCTCATCGTGACCGACGAGCTCGGGAAAGTCGACGCCTTCGCGGCCGCATGGCTGCCGGGCAGTGAGGGCGCGGGGATCGCCGATGTCCTCTTCGGCGTCGCGAAGGCGAGGGGAGCCCTTCCCTGCTCGTGGCCCGCGTCGATCGAGCAGGTCCCGGTCAACGCGGGAGACGGAAGGCCCTGCCTCTTCCCCGCGGGCTTCGGCCTACGGCCGTGAGAGGCGGGAAGGGCCTCGAGCGCGACGCTCCGTTCTTCCTGGCCCTGTATGCCTTCGTCCTCGCCAGCCTCGCGGTCTATCGCGTCCGTACCCTTCCTCTTGTCGCCTCGATTTCGCCGGACCTAGCTTCGGGCGAGGGGCTCGGCTCCTACCTCGCGGTAGCCGCCTCGTCCGACGCGCTCGCCGCCGCGCTCTCCCTGGTCGCGCTCGCCTCGCTGTGGATCGGTTCGGCCGCCCTTGGGCGGGTCCTCGGGCGCGCGCTCGCCTGGCTCTCGGCCTTCGCCGTCGCGGCCTACTCCTTCCTCTTGGCGGCGGCGGCCGACTTCATGCGCGTCTACCAGACCGCCTTCTCGAAGAGCTTCGTGGGAGGCGAGCACTTCACCGGCATCGAGTCGATGCTCGTGTCGGCGGCCGCGGAATTCTCGCGCTCTTCGCGGCTCGTCGCGGCGGCGACCGTAGCGCTCCTCGCGGCCTCGTCGGTCCTGACGCTGCGCGCTCGCGCAACCTCCTTTTCGTTCGCGGCCTTCCGCGCGGCGAGGCCCGTCACGATAGCCGCGGCCGCCGCGCTCGCGATCCTCGTCGCGACGGGAGCGGCGCGCTCAAGATCGGCGGGCGAGGCGGAAGCGATAGACGTTGTGCGATCGAAGGCCGTCGAGCTCGGCGCGAATCCCGTATGCTCCCTCGTCTTCGGGCCGAGGCGGGAGACCTTCATGCCGGCCTCCCTGCCAGAAGCGGGGCGCGCCTCCTACGATACCGACTCGCTCGAGGCGCCGGGCGTCGAGCGGCCCGTCCCGAAGGTCGAGAAGGGCAGGCGCAACGTCATCCTCTATTTCTTCGAGTCGACGAGCTGGAGCTACTACGGCCTCGAACTGGACGGCAGGCCGGTTATGCCCGCGATGCGCGACCTCGCTCGGAACGGACTCATCCTTAGAAATCACTACTCGAACTACCCTCTTTCGGCCAATACGCTCTACTCGGCCTTAAGCTCGCGCTACTCGATGTACGGCAAGGCGATGATCTTCCACGAGTACTACGACGTTGACGTCCGGACGCTGCCCGAGGTATTGCGCGACGAAGGGTACTCGACCTGCTTCATCCACACGGGCGACCTGCTGTACGCATCGCGTGACAAGTTCCTCGCCGACAGGGACATCGACGCGCTGCTTCTCTACGAGGACCTCGTCAAGGACGAGCGCTACCGGAAGAACGTGGGCTGGGGCGCGGACGAGCGATCCATGATCGACCCTGCGATCGAGTGGATAAAGTCGCGCGACGGGCCATACCTTCTCATGATGGCTCCGGTGAATCCGCACCATCCCTACGCGATACCGGAGGGCTTCGAGCGCATCGCCGACCCGGCCGAGGAGGGCATAGGCGAGAGCGAGCGGACCTGGCGCAACTACCTCAACTCGCTGCACTACGCGGATGCGGCCCTGGGGCTCCTCGTCGAGGCCCTCGAGCGGGATGGCCTCATGGAGAATACCGTCCTTGTCGTCGTCACTGACCACGGCGAGGCATTTTATCAGCATCGCGGCAACTACAATCACCCGCTCTACGTCTACGAGGAGAACGTCCACGTCCCCGCGCTGTTCTACAGCAAGGAGCTCTTCCCCGAGAGCGTCGAATTCGACTCCGTCACGAGGCACGTCGATATCATGCCCTCGATACTCGACCTCATCGGCGTGAAGGACTCGGGCAGGCGCGACGGCCAGTCGATCTTCTCGCGCTCCAGGGAGAAGATGGCCGTCTTCCATACCTCGTGGACGGACGAGCTCATGGGCGTGCGCGACGGCAGGTGGAAGTACATCGAGCGGATGAAGGACTCGCGCGAGGAGCTCTACGACCTCGAGGCCGATCCGAGGGAACGCATTAATGTGGCGGCGGACTTCCCCGCGATCGCGGAACGCTATCGGGGAGTGGCGGATGAGATGGTCGCGTACATGATCGACCAGTACCGGGACATCGCCCGAAAGCCCGCGACCTCGGCCGTCGCTCCGCGGTAGGCGCGGCATGACGAGTTTCGTGCCAAATCCTCCGACTCGACGAATAATAAAGATGTAATAACTTTTTGCTTTCCCGAAACGGTCGCGGGTCGCGCGTGTCTATGGTGACATGAAAACGCCAGCCTCAAGCGCGACCGCCGCGCGAACTAGAGTTCTTATGGTCTATCCCGAAATGCCCGAAACCTTCTGGAGCTTCAAGCACAGCCTCAGATTCATCGGAAAGAAGGCGACCTTCCCGCCCCTCTCCCTCCTGACGGTCGCGGCGCTCCTGCCCGAACGCTACGACGCGACCATCGTTGACATGAACGTCAGGCGGCTGTCGCGACGGGACATCGAGGCCGCCGATATCGTCTTCGTGTCGGCGATGCTCGTCCAGAAGGAATCGCTCGAGCGCGTCATACGGCGCTGCAAGGAGCTCGGGAAGCCCGTGGTCGCCGGCGGGCCGTACCCGACCTCGAGCCACGCGAGCATCGAGGGCGTCGACCACTTCGTCCTGAACGAGGCGGAGGTCACGCTTCCCGATTTCATACGCGACTGGGAGGCCGGGGCGGCCAGGAAAGTCTACTCGAGCGACGAGAGGCCGGATCTCTCGCGCTCGCCCGCGCCCCGCTACGACCTCATCGACATGCGCCCCTACTCGGCGATGATGCTGCAATACTCCCGCGGCTGTCCCTTCGACTGCGAATTCTGCGAGATCGTCGAGCTCTTCGGCCGCGCCCCCCGAGTCAAGGGGACCGAGCAGTTCATCGGCGAGATCGACGGCCTGCGCGCTCTCGGCTACAGGGGCGACGTCTTCATCGTCGACGACAACTTCATAGGAAACAAGCGCAGCATAAAGGAGCTCCTGCGCGCCCTCGCGGCATGGCAAGAGGCGAACGGCAGGCCCTTCCGATTCTATACGCAGGCGAGCATCGACCTCGCCGCGGACGACGAGCTGCTCGGCCTCATGGCGGCGACCGGATTCACCATGGCCTTCGTCGGCATCGAGACGCCGGTGGAGGCCTCGCTCGAGCTCGCGCACAAGAAGCAGAACCTGGGCATCTCGCTCACGCAGTCCGTCCATCGCATCCAGGAGAGGGGGATCGAGGTCACCGGCGGCTTCATCCTCGGATTCGATTCCGACCCCGCCGACATCGCCGACCGCCAGATCGAGCTGATACGCGAGTCGGGCATAACCACGGCGATGGTCGGGCTCCTCACGGCGCTTCCGGGCACGCGGCTGTACAGGAGGCTCGAGGCCGAGGGCCGCATCCTCGGCGAGTCGACGGGCAACAACACCTTGTCGCTCGAGCTGAACTTCGAGCCGAAGATGGACAGGGCCAGGCTGGTCGGTTCGTACGTCGAGGTGCTCAAGGCGATCTACGATCCGAGGGCCTACTTCGATCGCTGCCTCTCGCTCCTGCGCCGCCTCCCCGAGCTGCCCTCGACGAACCGCGGCTTCGGCGACGCGCGCAGCGCGCTTACGAACGTTCGCGCCTTCCTCCGCTCCCTCGTCGCGCAGACTTTCTCGCCCTACGGCCTTCAGTACCTCCGATTCCTCGCCCGCGCGCTCCGCGAGACGCCACGCGTCTTCCCCAAGGCCGTCGAGATGGCGATCTTCGGGCACAACTTGTTCAAGACGACGCGCAAGTACGTCGGGAAGGCCTGGCGGGACTCGCGGACGGCGGCGCGATCCTTCGCGCGCTCCGAGGCGATGATGAGGAGGCTCGGCGCGAGAGCGGCCCCCGAGGGCTTCGAGGCGCTCTTAGGCCAGCTTATACGGGCCAGGTCGAGGCTGGCGGCCGTCGTACGCATCGAGGACGGCAAGATACCCCTCATCGCGATCGCCGAGCGCGCCCTGTCGAGCCTCGCCGCTTCCATCGAGGCCCTCGCCGCGGACAGGTACCGCCGCTTGATCGAGCTCATGCGCGCGTCCGACGACGCGGGCAGGATCCTCTACTCGAAGGCGATCGCCCGGTATCGCCGGGCCTTCGTCGACGCGGAGCAGGCCGACACCGTCCCGAAATCGGCGTACCATGCGTTCGCGACCCTCGCTCGAGCGATCGACGCGATGGTAGCGGACATCGCGTCCCTGGCGCCCGCGACGGCCGGGGCCTAGCATAAGGCGCCCCGGCGACGTTATCGCTCGCCGTCCAGGGGAAGGACCTCGAGCCGATAGCCGACGCCCGGCTCCGTCGTGATAAGAGAGGGCTTCGCGGGGTCGGCCTCGATTTTCTTGCGGAGGGCGTTGATGAATACCCTGAGGCTGCCCTCCTCGGCGTCGCCCGCGGGTCCCCATACTTCCTTGAGTATCCTGTCGCGCGTGACGATCCGCCCGCAATGCCGGGCAAGGAGCTCGAGGACGGAGTACTCGGTAGGCGTCAGGCGGACTATCTCCCCCGCGGCGCGGACCTCGCGGCGGGACAGGTCAAGCTCGAGCCTGCCCGTCCTGACGATCGGGTCCGCGTCGGGCATCCTTCGCCGCTGGACCGCCTCGATCCTCGCGACCAACTCGTTCGTGTAGAAGGGCTTGACGACGTAGTCGTCCGCGCCCTCGCCCAGAAGCCTCACGATGTCAGCCTCCGAGTCGCGGACCGAGACGACGATGACCGGTACCGAGCTCCAGCCGCGCAGGCGCTCCAGGAGTTCGGAGCCGCTCATGTCGGGCAGGTTCAGGTCGAGGAGGACGACGTCCGGCTTGGTCCCTCGCACGGCTTCCAGCCCTTCGAAGCCGGTCGCGGCCTGGAACACTTCCCAGCCGAGGTTCGAGAGGGCGATCTCGAGGAGGCGCCTGATCGCCGCCTCGTCGTCTATCACGAGCACTCTCCTCATCGGGCGGCCTCCTCGCCGTAGGGCAGGACGGCCTCGACCTCGAGGCCGCCGCCCTCCGCGTTGCGCGCCGCTATGGTGCCGCCGTGGGCCTCGGCGATGCCGCGGCAGATCGCGAGGCCGAGGCCGAGGCCCTTCCCCTTGGCGCCGCGGCCGCGGGCGAACCTCGCGAAGACCGAGGCGAGCTCGCCCTCGGGAAGCCCGGGGCCGCGGTCGCGCACGCGCACGGCCAGCGCGCCCTCGCGCGGTTCGAGTGAGAAGTCGATGCGCGAGGGCGCGGGGGAGTAGCGGGCCGCGTTGCGCAGGAGGTTGGCCGCGAGGCGGGCGGCCAGGGCTCCGTCGACGAGGGCGCCCTCGTCGAGAGCGCTTCCGCCGTCCTCGGGGACGGAGACGTCGATCGCGCGCGATCGCGCCTCCGGGCCGGCGCGGTCGATCGCCGCGCGCGCGAGCTCGTCGAGGTCGACGCGCCTGCGCGCGACCCTCAGCATGCCCGACTCGATGCGGCTGATCGATAGGAGATCCTCGACGATGTCGTCCAACGCGTCCGATGCCTCGAGGGCCGTGGCGAGGAGGGCCGAGCGCGCCTCGGGGCGGGCGGCCAGGGAGTCGTCGCGCAACGCGCTCAGCGATCCCGTGATCGCCGTCAGCGGAGTGCGCATTTCGTGCGAGACCGAGTCGAGGAGAATCCCCCCGAGCCGCTCGGACTCGAGGCGGAGCGAAGCCTCGCGGCTCCTGCCCTCCGCTCGCAGGCGCTCGACCGCCAGGGCGAGGGTGCGGCCGAGCGATCCGACGAGGCCGTCGTCGGACCGCGTCCAGGCCGCGCCCGACGGCTTGCCGACGCCTATGACTCCGGACGGAGGCCTATCGCCGGCCGAGACCGGGAAGTAGCGGTACGCGGCGCCCGGCAGGGTGTCCGTGCCTCGGCCGCACACGGCGCGCTCGGCGTAGGCGTAGGACGCGGCGTCGAACTCGCCCTCGCCGAGCGAGACGGCTCGTGGCCCGATAGTCCCTCGCGCGAGCTCGCCCTCGCCGTCGTCCGCGAGGACGAAGGCCTCGGCGCGGAACTGCTCCTCGGCGAGGCGCGCGGCTTCCGAGCACGCCTCCTCCACCGATCGAGAGTCGGACAGCGCCTGAGAGGCGCGGGCGAGGAAGGTCGCCGTCCTCTCGCGTTCGCCCAGGAGATTGTCTCGCGAGCGCAGGCGCGACACGAGACCGCTCGTCATGAAGGCTACGAGAAAATAGACCCCGAAGAGAATCCAGTCCTCGGGCTGGCGTATCGATAGCGTGTGGAGGGGCGGGATGAAGAAGTAGTTGAGGGCGAGGGCGCTGAGCGCGGCGAGCGCGGCGACGGGACCGGGATTCGCGATCGCGGACAGTCCGAGTATCGCCGCGAGGAAGGCCATGGCGAGGCCGCGGTAACCGATGAGCGGCGCGGCGAGCTCGCCCAACGCGATCATCGCGCCGAAAGCGGCGCCGAGCAGCGCGTACTGTCGGGGCGGGGCGCCCAGGAACCGCCTGAGCCATTCAAGGGGCCGCTCCCTCGGCGGGATCGCGGCGTCCTGCACGAGGGCTATGTCGATCGGCGCCGACAGGCGGAGTATCCTGTCGGAGACGGTGCCGGCGCGCTTCAGTATCCCCGGGCTCGTCAGCCCTGACCCGAAGGTCAGGCCCGAGCGGCCGACGACGATCATGGAAACGCCCCTGGACTTCGCGATCCCGACGACCGCCTCGGCTACGTCGGGCCCTCGCGCCACGACGACTTCCGCGCCGAGCTTGCGCGCGAGCTCGAGGTTCGCCTCGACGCGCTCGCGCTCCTCGGGTGCGACAGGCGCGCCGGTCTCGACGTTGACCGCGATCCAGTCGGCCCTGAGCGCGTAGGCCGTCCGCCTCGTCCACCTGACGAGATAGGCCGAACTCGGCGAGGGACCGACCGCGACGAGGATGCGCTCGCCCAGGCTCGACTCCGAGGGATACTCCCGCCCCGAGCGCGCGTAGGCGGTGAGCCTGCGGCTGGCGGCCCGGGTCGCGTACCTCAGCGCGATCTCGCGCAGGGCGCCGAGGTTGACGGGCGTGAAGAAACTCTCCAGGGCAGCGCGCGTCGAGTCGCCTGTATAGACGAGACCTTCCTCGAGCCTCCGTATCAGATCCTCCGGCGCGATATCGATGAGCCGGATTTCGTCCGCGCGGTCCATTACCGTGTCCGGAACGCGCTCGCGGACGCGGGCGAAGGTCAGCTCCTCGACGACGTCGGAGTAGCTCTCGATATGCTGGATGTTCACGGCCGTCCAGACCGAGACGCCCTTCTCGAGAAGCTCCTCGACGTCCTGCCAGCGCTTGACGTGGCGCGAGTCGGGCGCGTTCTCGTGCGCCAGCTCGTCGACGACCGCGACCGCCGGGCGCCTCGCCAGCACGGCGTCGAGGTCGAGCTCCGCGAGGACGATCCCGCGATACTCGACCTTCCTGGGAGGAACGGCCTCGAGGCCGGAGAGCAGGGCCTCGGTCTCACTCCTCCCGTGCGTCTCGACGGCGGCGAGGACGATGTCGACGCCCTGCGATGCCGCGGCCCGCGCCTCCTGGATCATGGCGTAGGTCTTTCCGACGCCGGCGGACATGCCGAGGAAAACCTTGAGAAGGGGCCGCGAGGCCGCGGCCTCTTCGTTCTCGATTCGCGCGAGGAGCTCGCCGGGATCGGGGCGTCTTGGGAACTCATCCACGGCATGATTCTATTCACGGCCGCGTCCCGGCGTCCAGGCGAAAAGATCGGATCAGGCGGCGCCGCTCGAAGGTTTAACGGGCTCTTAAGGCCCCGATGTCCGCTCTTAACGTCCCGAGTATGGATCGAGCGTCGCATAAGCCGCTACCTTCTCGCTCGAGGCTGAATCGTATGGAAATAATCGACGCAATCGGGCTCTTCCTCGCGATCGCCCTCCTCGGATACCTGTGCTACGCGCTCGCGAAGCCGGAGAGGTTTTGAGGGGGACGGCATGAAGCCATTAGAGATCGCGCAACTCGCCATCGTCGTCGCCGCGGCCTGCGCGGCGGCTCCCTTCCTCGGGAAGTACTTGGCGGCGCTCTATTCCGGGCGGCTTCGCATCCCCCGGCCGCTCGCGCGGATCGAATCCTTTTTCTATAAAGCCGCCGGCATCGATCCCGGGGCTTCGATGGATTGGAAGGCGTACGCGCTCTCCCTGCTCGCCTTCTCGGGCGCCTCGATCGCGCTGCTCTTCCTCATCCTGATCGGCCAGGGAATCCTGCCCCTCAATCCGAGGGCCTTCCCGGGGATGAAGTGGGACCTGGCCCTGAACACGGCGGTCAGCTTCGTCACGAACACGAACTGGCAGGCGTACTCCGGGGAAGCCTCGCTGAGCTACTTCTCCCAGGCCGTCGGACTCGCCGTCCAGAATTTCCTCTCGGCCGCGGCTGGCATGTCCGTCGCGGTCGCAATGACGCGGGGAATCGCGGCGAGGCCCTCGCCCGAAGGCGCGGCCGGAGGACTCGGGAACTTCTGGGTCGACATGACGCGGAGCGTTCTCTATGTTCTCCTGCCTCTCTCGATCGTCCTCGCAGTCGCCCTCGCGAGTCAGGGCGTCGTTCAGAGCCTCGCCGACTACGTTCCCGCCGTTTCCCTCGAGGGGAAAGAGGGACTCATACCGCTCGGCCCCGCCGCGAGCCAGGTCGCGATCAAGCACCTGGGAACCAATGGCGGGGGCTTCTTCGGCCCCAACTCGGCCTTCCCCTTCGAGAACCCGACGGTCGCGAGCGACATGCTCGAGAAGATCGCGCAGATCCTCATTCCCTTCGCCTTTCCCTTCCTCTTCGGCGCGATGGTCGGAAACAGGCGGCATGGGCGCGCGATCTTCATGGTCATGCTCTCGCTCCTCGCGATCGCCGTCGCCGGATCGATCTGGTCGGAGCTGAGATGGGGCGCGATGGAAGGCAAGGAGATGCGCTTCGGCAAGACGAGCTCGGCGCTGTTCTCGGTCCTGACCACGATCACGTCCTGCGGGGCGGTGAACGCGATGCACGACTCCCTTTCGCCGCTTTCCGGCATGGTCGCGATGTTCGACATGATGATCGGCGAGGTGATCTTCGGCGGGGTCGGATCGGGGCTCTACGGCATGATCGCCCTCGTCCTGATCACGGTCTTCATCGCCGGCCTCATGGTGGGCCGAAGTCCCGAGTACCTGGGCAAGCGGATCGAGGCACGGGAGATCCAGCTCGCCATGGTCGCCGTCATCGTCCCGAATTTCCTGATCCTGGTGCTGAGCGCCCTCGCGGTCTCGATGCCCCTCGGGCTCTCGAGTCTGGCGAACCGTGGCCCGCACGGGCTGTCCGAGATCCTCTACGCCTATTCCTCCGGCGCCGGCAACAACGGATCCGCGTTCGGAGGACTGGCCGCGAATACCCTCTTCTACAACCTGACGATCGCCGCGGCGATGCTCATCGGCCGATTCGGCGTCATGGTCCCCATGCTCGGAGTCGGCGGAAGCCTGGCTATCAAGAGGACGGTCGCGCAGGGAGTCGGGAGCCTCAAGACCGACACGGCGGTCTTCGCCGCCTTGCTCTTCTCGATCGTCGTCATCGTCGCGGGGCTGACGCACTTTCCCGCCCTGACGCTCGGACCGATCCTGGAGCATTTTCTGATGACGAGAGGAGTCACGCTGTGAGATCGGATCGCGATCGCCGCGGGAGGTACGGCCTCACGGGCGCCATGCTGCTCGAAGCCTTCAAGTCCGCCTTCCGCAAGCTCGACCCCCGAGTCGAGGCGCGCAATCCCGTCATGTTCGTAGTATGGGTCGGCGCGGTCGCCTGCATGGCCGCCCTGGCGGCGGGTATCCTCGCGGGTGCCGAGGGCTCTCTCCTCCTTTTCGAGGCGCAGGTCGTTGCCTGGCTCTGGTTCACCCTCCTCTTCGCGAACTTCGCCGAGGGCGCGGCGGAGGCCCAGGGCAAGGCGAGAGCGGATTCTCTCCGGGGAATGCGGGACTCCGTCGTTGCGAGGAAGCTCCTGCCCGACGGGACCGAGGCCGAGGCTCGGTCCTCGACGCTCCGGAAGGGCGACCTCGTCGTATGCGAGGCCGGGGATCTCATCCCGGGCGACGGAGAGGTCGTCGAGGGAATCGCGAGCGTCGACGAGTCCGCGATCACGGGCGAGTCCTCGCCCGTGATCCGCGAGGCCGGGGGCGACCGCTCGGGCGTGACCGGCGGCACCAAGGTCCTGTCGGACCGCATCGTCATCCGTATCACGGCCGATCCCGGGTCAGCCTTCGTCGACAAGATGATCGCCATGGTCGAGAACGCGACGAGGCAGAAGACGCCGAGCGAGATCGCGCTGACCATACTCCTTGCCAGCCTGACGATCGTCTTCCTCATCGCCGTCGTGACGCTCCAGCCCTTCGCCTCCTTTATCGCCTCCGAGTCCGGCGAGACCGGGACGCTCTCCATCGTCGAGCTGACCGCTCTCCTCGTTTGCCTCGTCCCGACGACGATCGGCGGCCTCCTTTCCGCCATCGGCATCGCCGGGGTCTCCCGTCTGATGCGCGAGAACGTAATGGCCCTCTCTGGACGCGCCATCGAGGCGGCAGGAGATATCGATACACTCCTCCTAGACAAGACCGGGACTATCACGCACGGGAACAGGCGCGCCGCCGAGCTTATACCCGCCCGGGGCGTCGATGAGAGGGAGCTGGCCCGCGCGACCCTGGCTGCCTCCGCGGCGGACGAGACGCCCGAGGGCAGGTCGATAACGGCCTTCGTCCTCGAGCGCTACCTGGGCCTCGCCGCGCCCGAGGGAGGCGCCTTCGTGCCTTTCAGCGCGTCGACGAGAATGAGCGGCGTCGACTTCCTCGGCCCGGACGGCGCCGTCGATCCCTCGCGTTCCGCGCGGAAGGGTGCGGCCTCGGCGATCGGCGCCTACCTCGCGTCCGTCGGCGGCTCGACGCCGAGGGACGTAGAGGCCGCCTGCGAAAGGATCGCTGCCGCCGGAGGGACGCCTCTCGTCGTGGTCTCAGGCCGCCGAGCGCTCGGCGTTGTGCGCCTCAAGGACGTGGTCAAGGACGGGATGAAGGCGCGCTTCGCGAGGCTCCGCGCCATGGGTATAAGGACCGTAATGATCACGGGTGACAATCGTCTTACCGCCCGGGCCATCGCCGCCGAGTCGGGCGTCTCCGACTTCATCCCTGAGGCCGAGCCGGGGGCCAAGCTGGAGGCGATACGGAGGGAGCAGGCCGCCGGACATCTCGTCGGCATGATAGGGGACGGGACGAACGACGCGCCGGCGCTCGCTCAGGCCGATGTCGGCATCGCCATGGCCTCGGGCACGCAGACCGCGCGCGAGGCGGGGAATATGGTCGACTTCGACAGCGATCCCACCAAGATCATCGACGTAGTCGAGGTCGGCAAGCAGCTCCTGATGACCCGGGGGGCGCTTACCACTTTCTCAGTAGCGAACGACGTGGCGAAATACTTCGCCATTCTTCCCGCGGCGTTTTCCGCTCTGTACGCCCTCTCGGGCGCCGGCCCGGGGCCGCTCGGGGCGCTCAATGTCATGCATCTCGCGACGCCGCACAGCGCGATCCTCTCGGCCGTTATTTTCAACGCGCTCATCATAGTCGCGCTCGTGCCCCTGGCCCTGCGCGGCGTCAAATACTCGCCCGAGAAGGGGGTCGAAGGGATCCTCCGGAGGAATCTCCTCGTCTACGGCCTCGGCGGCGTCGCGGCGCCCTTCGCGGGAATCAAGCTCATCGACATGGCGCTGGGCGCGCTCGGCCTCGCATAGGGAGTCGATTATGAGAACTCGCGCGAAAGCCATCGTTCCGCTCAGGTTCCTCCTCGCGATGACCGTCCTCCTCGGGGTCGCCTATCCGGCCGTCGTGACCGCGGTCTGCCAGCTCGCGTTCCCGGCGAAGGCGAACGGGAGCCTCGTGGCGACGGGCGGCGCGATTCGCGGGTCCTATCTTCTCGCGCAGGCTTTCGAGTCGCCGCGCTATTTCAAGCCGAGGCCCTCGGCGACGGACTACGCCTATGTCGGCGCCGGCGCCTCGAACCTCGGGCCGACGAGCGCCGCGCTGGCCGCGAAGGCCGCCGAGCGGGGCGAAGCCTGGCGCGTCGCCTTCGGGACGTCCGCGCCCGAAGAGATGCTCTACGCCTCGGCCTCGGGGCTCGATCCCGACATCGGCGTCGAGGCGGCGCTGGCGCAGGCGCCGTCGGTGGCCGCGGCGCGCGGAATCGACGGCGTCCGCCTTGCGGCGCTGGAGGTCGAGATCCGGCGCGAGGCGGAGCTTGAGGCGGGACCGCTGGGTCCGCCGAGGGTGAATGTCGTCAGGCTGAATGAGCTCTTGGATACCGACCCCTCGTATCGCGGTCGGGAGGAGGAATACCATGGCAGATGAGAAAGCCCGCTCGGGCGACGAGCGCGCCTCGCCGCGCGAGCGCCTTTCAGGGGAGGGGAGTCCGGCATCCCAGTACTATGCCGCTTTCCTACTCGTCGGCCTCGTCACGATGCTCGACCTGGCCCTCGCGTCGTACGCGGGATACTGGTCGGCCGCGATACTCTACCTCGCGGCTATCAGCCTTTCCGCCGTGTGGCTCGGCTCGGGGCCGGTAATCTTCGCGGCCGTCCTGTCAGCCGCGACGTGGGACTACTTCTTCATACCTCCGCGCTTCACCTTCACGATCTCCAGGACCGAGGACGTCCTCATGCTGGCGCTCTACCTCTTCGTGTCTATCTGCTCGGGCCTCGCGACCTCGCGTCTCCGGGCGAGCGAGAGGCTCCTCAGGGATCGCGGCGAGCAGCTGTCCGCGATCGGCTCGCTGGCCGGCTCGCTCGTAGCCGCAGGGTCGGTCGCGGAGATTCTCTCGCTGGGGCTCGACGCGATCCGGCGGACAGGCGCCTGCGAGGCGATCGCGATCCTCGGCGAGGACGGGACGAGGCTCAAGACCCGGCCCGAGGACGGCTGGGAGCCGCTCGACGGCTACGCGCGGGAAGCGGCGGCGCGGTGCTTCGAGGACGGCTCGCCGACCGGCCGCTTCACGCCGATCGTTTCGTCGAGCGAATGGTACTTCCTACCCCTGGACTCCCCGAAGGGAAGGCTCGGCGTGATCGGCGCCCGTCCGGCCCATGACGCGGATCGGGACGGAGCGAGCCTGTCTCGCATTGCCGCCCTGACGTCGACCGTCGCCCTCGCGCTCTCCAGGGAGCTCGGGCCCCGGGGCGCGAAAACAAACAGTGTCGAGGCATCATCTTAACGGGTCCTTAACATCGTTGGCCAAAAAACGAACTTCCTCTTTATAGCGCAGGTCGGGGGAAAGTCTGTACGTTCAGCGCGGTAATGAATATGGAAGAATCGAAACCGTCGCGATCCAAGAAGCGCTCGCTCGTCATCGCCGCCCTCGGAGTCGTGTTCGGCGATATCGGCACCTCGCCCCTCTACGCGTTGCGCGAGTGCTTCGCGCCGGAGCGGGGTATCGAGGCGAGTCGCGACAATGTCGTGGGCGTCGTCTCGGTCCTCCTCTGGTCCCTGAGCCTCGTCGTCTGCGTGAAGTACCTCCTCATCGTCCTCAGGGCGGACAACAAGGGAGAGGGCGGGATCCTCGCCCTCGTGACCGTCGCCTCGAGATACGTATCGAAGGGCAGGAAGGGAACGCTCGCCTTTCTCGCGACCCTCGGCATCATCGGGGCGGCCCTCCTCCTCGGCGACGGGATGATTACGCCCGCGATCTCGGTGCTCTCCGCCGTCGAGGGGCTCGAGGTCATCTCGAGCGGCTTCGACCCGTACATCATCCCCCTCGCCTTGATCGTACTCGTAGCGCTTTTTCCCGCGCAGTCGCGCGGCACCGAAAAGGTGGGGAAGGTCTTCGGGCCGGTCGTCTCGCTGTGGTTCGTAGCCATGGGCGTCCTCGGCGCGGTCTCGATCGCGAAGGAGCCCGGCATCCTCGCCGCGGCGAATCCGCTCGAGGCCGTCCGCTTCTTCGCCCGGAACGGCGCCCTCGGATTCGGCATCCTCGGCTCGGTCTTCCTCGCGATGACCGGAGCCGAGGTCCTCTACGCCGACCTCGGGCATTTCGGCCGCTCGCCGATCAGGCGCGCCTGGTTCGGCCTCGTGTATCCCGCCCTCGTCCTGAACTACATGGGACAGGGAGCGCACCTGCTCGGCCATCCGGGAGAGGTCGAGAACCTCTTCTTCTTGCTTGTCCCCTCCTGGGGCCTCTATCCCCTCGTCGCCCTCGCGACGGCGGCGACGATCATCGCCTCGCAGGCGGTCATCTCGGGATCCTTCTCGCTCGCCCGTCAGAGCGCCCAGCTCGGCTTCTGGCCGCGCGTAAAGATCCTCCACACCTCCGATGAGACGGCGGGCCAGGTCTACGTTCCTTCGGTCAACAAGCTGCTCTTCGTCGGGACCGTCGCGCTGGTCCTGGGCTTCAGGACCTCGGGCAGGCTTGGCAACGCCTACGGCATCGCCGTCTCGGCCACGATGCTCATGACCACCTGCGTCACGATGTTCGCGGCGATGAGGTCGAAGGCGGGGCGGCCGTGGCTCGTCGTTCCCGTCGGTCTCTTCTTCCTCGTCCTGGATGCGTCCTTCTTCGCCTCGAACGCCGTCAAGGTCGTCTCCGGCGGCTGGATCGTCGTGCTCTTCGCCCTCGTCATCTTCCTCTTCATGAGGACTTGGATGGACGGGAGGGCGCTCTTCGCGCGCAGGATCGCGGCCTACCGGATCGATCCCGAGCTCTTCGCCGCGAGCCTCGAGCTCGAGCCGCCTCCCCGCGTCCCCGGCGCGGCGATTTTCCTCACTGCAGACCCGAGCGGCGTACCCAAGGCGCTCCTGCACAACCTCAAACACAACAAGATCCTCCACGAGACGACGATCGTGCTCTCGGTGCGCACGCTCGATCAGGGCCGCGTCGACGAGTCTTCCCGCGTCTCGGTGTCAGGCCCCTTCGCGGGCATATGGTACGTGTCCCTGAGCTTCGGCTTCAGCGAGACGCCCGACGTGCCCAGGGCACTCGAGAAGGCCAAGATACCGGGGATCGACGGCGAGCTTAAGCGCGCCGCGTACTTCGTCGGCCGCGAGTCGGTCATCGTTGGCCGAAGGGAGGGCATGGCCCATTGGCGGAAGCGCCTCTTCTCATTCATGTTCGCGAACGCCTCGAGCCCCGCTCTGTTCTTCAGGCTTCCGATCGATCAGGTCGTCGCGCTCGGATCGCAGACCGAGCTGTAGTCGCGGCTCGCGCCCTTCTCGGCGGCTCGACTAAATATATAAAAAACGATATATTTAGCTCGTCTCGAGAAAGGAACTACGATGGCGAGCGACTTGAAGGACGTGACGATTCCGGTCGGGGGCATGCACTGCGCCTCATGCGCGAGCAACGTCGAGCGGGCGATCTGCGCGCTCGGCGGGGTGAGCTCGGCCTTCGTCAATATCGCGACCGAGAAGGCGGCCGTGAAGTACGATCCGGAGGTCGTCAGGCTCTCCGAGATCAAGAGCGCGATCTCCGACGCCGGCTATATGCCCCTCGCGATCGAGGACGGGCCCGGAGCCCCGGCGGACGAGCACAAGGCGGCCCAGGAGAGCGCGCTCCGCTCGCTCAGGTCGCGGCTCGCGGTCGCCGCGGCCTTCGCGATACCGCTGCTCTACGTCGCGATGGGTTCCATGCTGGGCTTCCCCCTTCCCTCGGCCATCGAGCCGATGACGCGGCCGCTCGCCTACGCCCTGGTCGAGCTCGCCCTCGTTATCCCGATCGTGGCGGCGGGCCGCGGCTTCTACTCGTCGGGCTTCGGCGCGATCCTGCGCCGCGCGCCGAACATGGACTCGCTCATCGCCATGGGCACCTCTGCCGCTATGGCTTTCAGCCTCTACTCGACCGCGCGCGTCGCTCTCGGCGATCGCGGCGCGGTCCATTCCCTCTATTACGAGACCGCGGGCGCCATCATCGCGCTCGTCCTCTTCGGGAAGTCGCTCGAGGCGGCGGGTAAGGGACGCGCCTCCGACGCGATCAAGAAGCTCGTCTCGCTCGGACCGAGCTCGGCCTCCGTGATCGACGGCGACCGGGAGATAGAGATACCGATCGCCGAGGTGGAGGCGGGCGACCTCGTCCTGGTCAGGCCGGGCGAGAGGATCCCCGTCGACGGCCTCGTCGAGGGCGGGCGCACTTCGGTCGACGAGTCAATGCTCACGGGAGAGAGCGTCCCCGTCGAGAAGGGGCCGGGCGACGAGGTGGTCGGCGGCAGCCTCAACGGCACGGGCTCGATCTCGTTCCGCGCGACGAGGGTCGGCGCCGATACCGTCCTCGCGCGGATCGTCAAGCTCGTCGAGGACGCGCAGGGATCCAGGGCGCCGATCGCGCGCCTCGCCGACGTCGTGTCGGGCCGCTTCGTGCCGGCCGTGCTCGCGATCGCCCTCCTTTCCGCCGCGCTGTGGCTCGCGCTGGGAGAGACGCCGGCCTTCGCGATCGAGGTGTTCGTGGCCGTGCTCACGATAGCCTGCCCCTGCGCCCTCGGCCTCGCGACGCCGGCCGCGATCATGGTCGGCACGGGCCGCGGCGCCGAGCTCGGTATACTCATCAAGTCCGGCGAGGCCCTAGAGCTCGCGCATAAGATCGACGCGGTGATCCTCGACAAGACCGGCACGGTCACCGAGGGGAGGCCCTCGATCACCGACATCGTCCCGGCGGCAGGGATGGCCGAGGACGAGCTCCTCGCGCTGGCCGCCGCGGCCGAGCGCGGCTCGGAGCATCCCCTGGCCCGCGCCGTGTCCGAGGCCGCCGCCGCCCGCGGCATCGCGGTCGGGGCCGCCGCGGACTTCGAGGCGACGCCGGGCGGCGGCGTCGAGGCGAGCGTGTCGGGACGAGCGGTGCTCGTCGGCAGCGCGGCCTACCTGTCGTCGCGAGGCGTCGACGCGCCCGCGGGCGCGGCCGCCGCCCAGGCGCTCGCGGCGGAAGGCAAGACCTCCGTGCTCGTCGCGGCGGACGGCCGCTACGCCGGGCTCCTGGCGGCCGCCGATCCGATCGGGAAGACGAGCGCCGCCGCGGTAGCCCAGCTCGAGGCCCTGGGCGTCGAGGTCTCCATGGTCACGGGCGACGCCGAGCCGACCGCGAGGGCGGTCGCGAGGGAGGCGGGCATAGGCCGCGTGATCGCCCGCGCGACGCCCGAGGGCAAGGCCGCCGAGGTCGAGAGGCTCCAAGCCGAGGGCCGCGTCGTCGCGATGGTCGGCGACGGGATCAACGACGCTCCCGCCCTCGCTCGGGCCGACGTCGGGATCGCGATCGGGACCGGCACGGACATCGCGGCCGAGAGCGCGCTCATCGTCGCCGTGCGGGCGGACCTGTCGCTCGTCCCGACGGCGATCAGGCTCTCCCGAAGCGTTATGCGAAATATCAAGCAGAACCTCGCGTGGGCCTTCGTCTATAACGCGCTCGGCATACCCGTCGCGGCGGGCCTCCTGCACGCGTTCGGCGGCCCCCTCCTCTCCCCGATGATCGCCGCGGCCGCCATGTCGCTGAGCTCGGTGTCGGTCCTGGCGAACGCGCTGAGGCTCCGGAGATTCGACGCACGACCCCGACTAGGGAAGAGACGCTAGAAAGTTAAACTCTTCTAGGAGCGACCATCCCAAGAATCTCTTGACGGACACTCGATCATGCAAGACTACGATGCCTTCGTGTCTGTTTAAATGTACGAACAAACGAACAAATAGACGCAATCGTCTTCCCTACGAAATGATGACACTCCTATTCTTGCTTTACGATTGCATTAAATAGCAATGATAAAAGGAGATAATAATCATATGAATTTGACTGAAAGCATTTGACATATTCTGAGGATGGGTATAATGTACGGACATACGGACTAAATGATGCAAATACCGAAGTGCCTAATTATGAGTGTTGGGCTCACCAATATGGATGTACAGTTGGCGTCAAGAGGTGACGTGATATGAGCTCGGGCTTGATCATCGGAATCGACCAAGGTTCGACTGGTTCCAAAGCCATCGCCGTCGATCGAGGCGGCGTGGTCATGGCGAGCGCCTACTCCGGCATTCGGACCGACTATCCTCGCGACGGGTGGGTCGAGCACGACGCGGGCGATATCTGGCGCTCGGTGAAAGCGTGCCTCGCCGACTTGAAGCGCCTCGTCGACTTCTCTCGCGTCGAGGCCATCGGGATAACGAATCAACGCGAGACCTGCGTGATTTGGGACAGGACGACCGGCGAGCCGCTCACGCCGGCCATCAGCTGGCAATGTACGCGGTCGCAACAGATCGTCGGGGAATGGGAGCCCCTGCGCGAGGAAATTCTCGCCAAGACGGGGCTCGGCCTCAACGCCTACTACTCTGCGTCGAAGGTGAAGTGGCTCTTCGATAAGGACGAGGGGCTCCGGCGCCGTTGCGAGGACGGGAGCTGCGCCTTCGGTACGATCGACGCCTGGCTCATCTGGAACCTGACGGGAGGGCGATCACACCGAACGGACCCGAGCAACGCCGGCCGTACGATGTTCTTCGATATCGGTAAGCTCCGATGGGACGAGGACCTCCTCGGCCGCATGGGGCTTCCGGCCGCGATGCTCGGCGAAGTCCTGCCCTCAGACGGCGAGTTCGGCCTCGCCGTCTCGCCGCCGGAGATCTTCGACCGCCCCGTACCCATTCGCGCATGCCTCGGCGACCAGCAGTCCGCCGTCTTCGGTCAGGCATGCTTCGAGGAAGGCGAGGCGAAGTGCACCATCGGAACCTGCCTCAACCTCGGCTTCAATGCGGGCGGGCGCGTCCCCCGCGGCGGCGTCGTCGCGCCGAGCGTCGGCTGGGACAGGAGCGGGAAGGTCACGTACAACCTCGAGGGCGGCGTGTTCGTCGGGGGATCGCTCTTCTCGTGGCTCCAGGGCCAGATGGGGTTGGTCGGATCTTTCAGCGAGCTTGAGTCCTCCGCGGCCGGCGTCGGGAGTTCGGAAGGCCTTTTCTTCGTGCCCGCCTTCACCGGGCTCGGCTCGCCCTATTGGGACGGGAGCGCGCGGGGGACGATCGTCGGCATGAGCTTCAACCACACGAAGGCCCATCTCCTCCGCTCCGCCGTCGAGTCGATAGCGTTCCAGGCCTGCGACGTGCTCTGCGCCGCGGAGAGGGACTACGGGTTCCGCATCGGGGAATTGCGGGTCGACGGCGGCGTGTCGAAGAGCGACTTCGTCCTCCAGGTCTTCGCCGATATCACCGACCGCGTCGTGAGGCGGCCAGAGAACATCGACAGGACCCCGATGGGCGCCGTCTTCATGGCGGGGCTCTCGTGCGGCTTCTGGAGGGGCCTCGACGAGCTCCGGGGCCTCTGGAGGCTCGATCGGGAATTCCGACCGCGGCTCGAAGCGTCGCGGCGGGACGATCTTCTGAGCGGCTGGCGCGAGGCCGTCGAGAGGGCGAGGGGATGGACCGAGGGTCGGAGGGTTTCGAATCGTGGGGAATAACTACCTGCTCGAATTCAAGGACATCTGCAAGCGCTTCCCCGGCGTTCGCGCGCTGTCGAATGTCTCGCTCGGAATCAGGAAGGGCGAGATCCACGCCCTCATGGGCGCGAACGGGGCCGGAAAGTCGACGCTGATCAAGATACTCGCCCGCGTTTACTCCCAGGACGGGGGAGAGATCCTTCTGGACGGCAAGGACATCTCCAGGGCGACGACGGAGACGATCAGGGACTTAGGCGTCGAGTTCATCTTCCAGGAGCTCGAACTCGTTCAGGACTTTTCCGCGGCTCAAAACATTCTCATCGGCGTGGAGCCTACCAAGGGGCTCGTGATCGATCGGAACAGGATGCTGCGGGAGGCCCAGGCGGCGATGGACGCGTTCATGCCAGAGACCGTGGACGTCTCATCTTCGGTATCGTCGCTCAGCGTCGCCAAGCAGCAGATGGTGTGCATCGTCAGGGCGCTTTACCGGGACCCCAAGATCCTCGTCCTCGATGAGCCGACCTCGAGGCTGAGCGCGACCGAGACCGAGGCCCTCTTCGCCGCGATACGGAGGCTCAGGAGGGAGCGGGGCATCACGGTCATCTATATCTCGCACCGCATGGAGGACATCTACGCGATCTGCGACCGGGTTAGCATCCTCCGGGACGGCGAGATGGTCGGAAGCTACGCGCTCGAGGAGCTCAGCAGGCAGGACATCGTCTACAAGATGGTCGGAGAGGACATTGCCTCTCCCTCCCGCGGCCGCGTCGCGGGGGCACGCGCGCAGGAAGGAAAGCCGAAGCTGAGCGTCGCGGGCCTCTGCCTGGAGAGGCATCTCCGCGACGTCTCCTTTGATGTATATCCGGGCGAGGTGTTCGTGCTGACCGGCTCGGTCGGCAGCCAGAAGACCGAGCTCATCGAGTCGATCATCGGTATACGGAAGGCCGACCGCGGGACAGTCCGCATCGACGGGAAGGAGGTTCGGCTGCAGGGCGCGGGCTCGGCCAAGAGCGCGGGCATCTGTCTCGTCCCCGAGGACCGGCGGCGCAACGGCGTGATCTACGACTTTGCCGTCAGGTCGAATTCCTCACTCGCCTTTCTCTCGAGATGGACAGGCGCCCTCGGCGCCATATCGAGGAAGCGGGAGAAGGCGGATACGGAGAAGATGGCGGATTTCCTCTCCATAAAAACCGCGTCGGTGGAGACGCTCGTCAAGACCCTGAGCGGCGGCAACCAGCAGAAGGTCGTCATCGCGAAGTGGCTACTAGGGGATTCGACGGTCTACTTCTTCGACGAGCCGACCGTCGGCATAGACGTCAAGGGCAAGTCGGAGATCTACGAGATCATCAAGACCCTCTCGTCGCAGGGGAAGGCGATCGTCGTCGCGACGAGCGATATCGAGGAGGCGATGAGGATCGGCGACAGGATCGCCGTCATGTTCGAGGGCGGTATCCAGGGCATCGTCGATTCGGACGAGGCGGATAAGCAGAGGATGACGTACCTCGCGATGGGAGGAAGGCAATGAAGGGAGCGTCTTCGAGCCGCTCGACGGCGCTGGCGCAGCTGGACAAGTACGGCTCCATCGCGGCATTCGCGCTGCTCATTATCGCGTTCAGCGCGATCTCGGAGCATTTCCGGGCGGGATCGAACTACATGAACATCATCGTTCAGGCCGCCCCTCTCATGATCATCGCGCTGGGCGTTAACTTCATCAACATGGCGGGAGAGAGCGACCTGTCCCTCGGCGGCGTCATAGGCGTCTGCGCGTCCCTCTTCTGCGGATTGATAGGCAAGGGCGCGAGCCCCCTGGCGGCCGCGGCCGTCGCCGTCGCGGCGGGCCTCGCCTTCGCCGCCGTGGACGGCCTCATGGTCGCCTACGCCGGGTTGTCATCGTTCATCGTGACGATCTCCATCATGTTCCTGTCCATGGGCGTCGAGATGACGTACAGCAAGGGCGCGAGCCTCTGGATCCGCGACAACCCGATCCTGGTGATCGTGAACGGATCGATCCTGGGCGTTCCCAACCTGGTCGTCATCGCCCTGGCCCTGTTCGCGGCCTCGTACATCCTCATGCACAAGACCAAGCTCGGCGTCCACGTCCAGGCCGTCGGGCAGAGCACGGACGCCGCGCGGTACGCGGGCATCCCGATCAAGCGGCTGAAGTTCCTCATGTTTCTCCTGGGAGGGCTCTTCTACGCGTTAGGCGGCATGCTCAACTCGCTACGGAGCTCGGGCTCCATCATCTACTCGGGCCAGAAGCTCCTGCTCCCCGCCCTCGCCATCACATTCATCGGGAAGACGGTGCTCGGCAGCAAGAAGTCGAACGTCCCGGGAATCCTCGTCGGGGCGCTGATGATGTCGGCCATCAACAACGCTTTCACGATGCTGGGCGTGAGCTTTTACTTCACGACGATAGTCCAAGGCCTCGTCCTCCTGATCGCGGCAGGATTCTCCGTCGGGAACCGGAAAACGATCCTCCAAGAGGACTTGAGGTAAGCGCATGAACACGATCACGAGTCGCGCCGATGTCCGGGCGGCCGCGAGGCCGCGCGACTTCCTGCAGAGGGCGGCGGTTTCCCTGTTCTTCCTCATCATGATCGTCGTCTTCGAGATCATCAGCAGGAAGTACCTCTCGCTCGAGAACATAAAGTCCATCGTCACCCAGGCGAGCATGCTCGGCATCATCGCCTGCGGTATGACCGTCGTGATGATGACCGGAGGCGCCGACATGTCGGTCGGATCGGTCGCCGGCCTCACCGCGATATGCGGGCTCTGGTTCGTAGTCAACGACGGCCTCCCGCTGCCGGTCGGCATCGCCTTGGGGCTCGCGGCGGGGGCCGCGATCGGCTTCATCAACGGGTTGTGCGTCTCCAGGCTCGGGATCGCCCCCTTCGTGGCGACGCTCGGTACGATGTTCCTGGGGCAGGGATTGCAGTACATGGTCTCGGAGGGAGGCATGGCACTGAGCTACGGCTTCCCGAAGGAGTACCTCTTCCTCGGGACGGGGAACGTCGCCGGCGTTCCGATGCCCATCGTCGTCTTCGCGCTGATCTTCGCCGTCATGCTCTTCCTGACCGAGTCGTCGCCCGTGGGGCGGTATCTGAAGGCGACCGGCTGCAACCAGTTCGCCGCCGAGCTCTCCGGCGTCAAGATCAGGAAGTACACGCTGATCTCATATGTCTTGTCCGCGCTGCTCGCGGGTGTCCTCGGGCTCATCCTCGGCGCGTCCCAGCAGTACATCTCGCCGACCCTCGGCGACAGCTTCCTCATGGACTCCCTCATCGTGGCGCTCCTGGGGAAGGCCCTGTTCGACGAGCGGATCAGTATGCAGGGGACGCTCTTCGGAGCTCTCTTCCTACGCTTCTTCGAGAACGGGCTCTCGATGGTCGGCATGCCCGTGACCGTGCTGAACATACTCAAGGGAGCCCTCCTCGTCGGGATCCTCCTCATCAACCTCGCGAGGAAGCGCAGGGCGGAGCGGAGGGCGACGTGAAGAGGAAGTACGTCGCGACGATCGACTGCGGCACGTCGAGCGTACGTTGCCTGCTGTTCGACGTCGATACCGGAGAGCAGGCGGCGGTACGCCGGATCGACTGGTATCCGAGCAAGGACAAGCGGATACCCGGAGCGTTCGACTTCGACGGAGCCGCGAACTGGCCCCTCGTATGCGACTGCGTCCGGGGTGCGCTCGCGTCCGTGGACGCGGGGGCCGTGGCCGCGGTGACGGCGTCCGGATTCAGGCACGGCTTTCTCTGCGTGGACGCCGAAGGCAGGGAGGTCTTCGGTTGCTACAACATGGACTTCCGGGCCGAGAGCCAGGTCAAGCGCCTCGTCCGCGAGGGCCTCGCCCCCAGGATCTACGCGATCAACGGCGACTGGCCGAACGTCCAGGCCCTGCCGCGGCTCATGTGGATCAGGGATGAACGGCCCGAGGATTACGCCTCCATCGATACGCTGCTGCTCGTTTCGGACTGGGTCGTGCGCAAGTTGAGCGGCGTCGCCGCGATGGAGCCGGGCAATGCCTCCAGCACGAACCTCTTCGACATCCGCGAGCGGAAGTGGTCTTCCGAGATCGCGGACATGTGCGGCCTCCGCGGCGACATCTTCCCGCGGATCGCCGACGCCGGGACCGTCGTAGGCGAGGTCACGGGCGAGGCGGCCGAGAGCACCGGCCTGCGGAAGGGCACTCCGGTCGTCGTGGGCGTGGCGGACACGCAGGGAGGTCTCGTCGGCGTGGGCTCGATAGGCCGCGGCGCGGCCGCGATCGTCGGAGGAAGCTGGTGGCTCGACTGCCTTAACGTCGACAGGCCCTTCATCGACGCGAACATGCGCTTGCGCACCTCCTGCCACAGCGAGCGCGGCATGTGGGCCATGGAGGGCGTCGGCTGCCTCGTCGGATTGGCGATGCGGTGGTTCCGGGACGCCTTCGGAAGCGAGGAGAAGGCGATCGAGCGGACGTACGGCATCGATTCCTATTCGCTCCTCGAGCGGCTCGCGCGGGACGTCCCGGCGGGAAGCCACGGCGTGCAGGTCCTTCTCTCCGATCTCGTGAACATGAAGGACTGGAAGCACGCCGCCCCGACCTTCACGGGCTGGGACATCCTCTCGCCCGAGAAGGCGCACAAGGGCGTCTTCTTCAAGGCGATGATGGAGAACGCGGCGATGCAGGCGAGAGGGGAGTTCCTAAACATCGCCGAGGTCGCCGGGGAGTATCCGAAGAGGATCGTCCTCTCCGGCGGCGCCGCCAAGAGCGGCATGTGGGGACAGATAATCGCCGACGTCGCGAGGACCGAGGTCGTCGTACCGCGCGAGAAGGAAGGAACGGCCCTCGGGGCCGCTATCTACGCCGCTGTCGGCATAGGCGCCTATACCGACACGGGGGAAGCGACCGGGAGCCTCGTCCGGATCGAGCGGAAATATGAGCCGAGCGCGGAGAATTTCCCGGTATACGAGAGGCTCTTCCGGCAATGGCGCGCGCTTTACCGGGAAGGGCTCGACCTCGTGGACCGGGGGATCGTCGCGTCCATGTGGCAAGCGGCGGGTACGGCCTCTGAGGCCCAGATGGACAGCGATCTGCTGCCGGGCTCGCACGGCTCCGCGCGAGTCGAGCCCGGGGCGATGTGAGGAGGTGGGATGAAGAAACTTTCGATCGACGAGCTGCCTGTATATAGAGCCGCTCCGCCGAACGAGCGGAACAATGTCCTGCTCGTGGACGGGCAGGATGGCGCGAAGAATCTCTCGGTCGGCATAGGAGCGTATTCCAAGGGCCAGGCATCGGAGTTCCATGTCCATGCCGGCGAAGAGGAAGTGATGATCTACCTGAAGGGATGCGGCGAGATGGAGCTCGAGGACGGGACCCGAACCGCGCTCGCAAAGGGGGACGTGACCTTCGTGCCCGAGGGCGAGTCGCATAGGCTGCACAACGCGGGCGATGAGGATTTCGTTTTCATGTTCATCTATTCGCCTTCCGGCCCGGAGAGGAACATCAGGAAGTGGAACGTCCTTAAGGACGCCCAATTCACTCTCGAGAACTACCAGCTTATTTCAAGGAGAGCCTAATGAAATCGAGACGGCTTTTAGTCCTGTTCATGGTCGCCATCGCGGTCGCCGGCGTCTCGGCGCAGAAGAAAGTGATCGGGGTCTCGAGCCAGCACCTCGGGAACGACTTCAACCGCGGCGTCACCGCGGGGATCGCCGATCAGGCCAAGAAGCTCGGCTTCCAGGCGATCATGACCAACGCGAAGGGCGACACGAACCAACAGGTCGCGGACATCGAGAACTTCCTCTCGCGGAAGGTCGACGCGGTCATCATAGCCGGCGGCGAGGGTCCCGCCTTCGGGCCGGTCATGAAGAAGCTGCGCGACGCCAAGATCCCCGTGATCACGGTCGACATCCCCTCCGAGTATACGCTGTGCAACGTCACGTCCGACAACTTCAACGGCGGCGAGCAGCTCGGCCTCTATGTCGCCAATAAACTCAAGGGCAAGGGGAACATCATAATCCTCGACACACCAGGATGGCACAGCCTTGACATCAGGATCAGGATGCTCAAGAGCGTGATCATGGACTATCCGGGAATCCAGATCGTCCAGACCATCGAGGCCTCGGTCAACGACGCGGTCAACTCGTACTACCAGCAAGTCAAGAGCTTCCTCCTTGCAAACAAGAACGTCCAGGCGGTGTACTGCTCATGGGGGCTCGCTGCCGTCGGCGCCTCAAACGCGATAAGGGAGCTCGGGCTGCAGAAGGACATCTTCGTCGTATGCACCGACGCAGACCAGGTCGTGCTCAACGAGATGATCAAGCCCGACTCGCCCCTGACGGCCGTAGTCGGCCAGTATCCCAACAAGCTCGGACAGATGTCCGTGGATATGGCGGCAGCGGCGCTCGCCGGCATGCCGATCCCGGTCGAGGCCTACGCCCCCATAATCCTGACCGAGAAGGATAATCCGGGCGCGTGGTTCTCCTCTCCATCGATCATGAAGCCCGCCGACGTCTGGAAGACTCTGTTCCCGGGGACTCCTCTGAAGAAGTAGTGACGCGGGGTCCGAGGAGCGCGTCGGCGTCGATGCGCCCGCGCGCGCCTTGGACCTCGAGAAAGGTGTTTGGAGGCGACATGGACGACCTTGCGTTGGCTAGGACCATAGATTCTACTTTGCTGGCCTGCAACGCCACCGAGGCTGAAGTCGTGGAGCATTGCGAGTTCGCGAAGCGCTGCCATTTCGCGACCGTGGCCATCGGAACGTCATGGATACCGTTGGCGAAGGACTTGCTCGCCGGTTCGGACGTCGGGATAGACGCGCCGATCGGCTTCCCGAACGGCTACTCGACGACGGAGTCGAAGGTCTTCGAGACCATAGACGCCATCGCCAAGGGGGCGACGGAGGCGGACATGATGATCAACATCGGCATGCTCCGCGGCAGGCGCTACGACGATCTCGAGGAGGAGATCAAGCGCTTCGTATGCGCCGCGGGCGGGAAGACGACGAAGATCATTCTGGAGACATACTACCTCACCGAGGACGAGATCGTGCGCGGCGTCTCGATAGCCAAGCGGGCCGGAGCGGACTTCGTGAAGACCTCGACGGGATTCGCCAAGGAGGGCGCGACGCTCGACAATGTGAAGATCATGGTGAGGGCCGCCGGGGACGGCCTCAGGGTAAAGGCGTCAGGCGGCATCAGGGACAGGAGATTCGCCGAGGAGCTCCTCGCCCTCGGCGCGGCCAGGCTCGGGGCCAGCAAGGCCCACCTCCTTCTGCGTTGAGCGATCGAGGCAAGGAGGCCGTCGGGCCGAAGCCGTCGAAGCGGCCCGAGGCCCCGGCCCCGCCGCGAGGGAACGAATCCTCGCTGGCGCGGGACGGGGCCGATGCTATAATGCGCTGATGTCGGGAGAGGATTGACGTATGCTCGATAAGCAGTCTCCGGTACCGTTGTACTATCAGCTCTATTCGATCCTCCTGAAGAGGATCAACGACGGCGAGTATCGGGTCGGCGATCCCCTCCCCACGGAAATGGAGCTCATGGAGTCCTACTCGATCAGCAGGGCGACGGTCAGGCAGGCCATCGCCATGCTGGTCAACAAGGGCTTCCTGGAGCGCAAGAAGTCGAAGGGCACGTACGTCAAGGAATACGACCAGTTCGTCCGGTACAAAGGAAGGGTGAAGGGATTCACGGCGGAGTCGAAAGAGCGGTCCATACCATTCGATTCGAAGATCCTGGACCGGCGGCTGATCAAGGCGTCGAAGGCGATAGGGGAATACCTCCATCTCAAGGAAGGGGACCCGGTCTTCTATATCAGGCGACTCCGCTACATCAACGGAGACCCGAACACTCTCGTCGAGGACTACGTTCCCTATAAGCTCTGCGAGGGGATCGAAAAGATGGAGCTCGACAACGACTCCCTCTACGAGACGCTTGAAAGGCGGTTCCAGCTCGTCCCGCACCACGCGAGGCGGGTCTTCGAGGGCGCCAGGCCTTCGTCCGCGGAGGAGATCGAGATGCTCGGCCTCAATCCGAATTCCACGGTCCTGGCGGTCGAGAGCTTCGTGTACATGGAGGACGGGGAGCCCCTCGAGTACTACACCGCGATGGTCAAGGGCAAGTACATCGTCGACGTCTAGCGGGCCGCGTCAGCGGAGGCTGAACGACCCGGACTCGTCGATCTCGAGGGCGACGGGCTCCTTCCTGATCTCGTCCGGGAGCTTGATCGAGGCCGAGCCCTTCACGCCGAAGGATCCCTTCCTCTCGGAGAAGATCGTCCTGACTCCCTTCGACAGTTTCTTCGAGCTGAAGGCATTATCCACCGTTATCAGCGTGCGGTCGCCCTGCCGGACGACCTTCGAGCTGTCGCCGACCACAAGCTTCTCTCCGTTTACGAAGAGCTGGTATCCCAGCTTGTCGAAGGACAGGGGCCCCTTCGCGTCGTTCTTGACCGAGATGGTGAAGGAGACGGTCAGCGGGACGTCTATCTCCGCGGGATCGATGACCGGCGCGGCCGGCTTCTTCCCCTCGAGGACGTTCTTGAACACGCCCAGCGCCTTGCCCGGATCGACCTTCTTCCCCGCCTTCGCGATCGCGCTCGCCACCTCGGCCTGCGTGGGCGGCTTGACGGAGAAGTCGAGGATCGCGACCTGGGGCTTGATGGCCGGTATCCTCTTCTCGAAGCGATAGGAGAAGCTGACGTTGGGCGGAAGGCCTATCAGCCCCGGGACTTTCGGGATGGGGATGACGAGAGTGCCGTCGATGACCGTGTTGAGCCAGTCCTTCTCGACGTAGTTCTTGACGGCCTTGATGACGGCGTCGTACGCGAGCGTCACGGTGAAGCTGTTCGACTTCTCGCTTTTCGCGCCGACTTTGAACCCGCCCTGGCTCGCGGTGGTGAACACCTTGGCGCCCTCGACCGTGAAGGACAGGGTCATGCCGTCGAAGGAGATGGCGATCGGGTAGGGGTTCTTTACCGCGAGGTCGATCTTGAACGTGACGTCGCGCAGGCTGAGGGCCTCGAGCCTGAAGGAGCGGACCTCGGCGCTGGGCTTGGGGAGGTCGAGGGCGAGGACGGACGCGGCCTGGGCGATCAGGAATGCCCCGGCGAAAAGTCGCCGGGCGGCACGCAATGTGATCATCGGTACGGTACCTCCGGTACCAGAGTATAACGCGCTATCGCGCGTTGACTGATAGGAAATGATTGTAGGGGTCGCGTTCCGCGACCTGCGTATAACGCGCTATCGCGCGCTGACTGTAGGGAAAGGGTTGTAGGGGTCGCGTTCCGCGACCTGCGTATAACGCGCTATCGCGCGTTGACTGTAGGGAAAGGGTTGTAGGGGTCGCCTTCGGCGACCTGCGTATAACGCGCTATCGCGCGTTGACTGATAGGAAATGATTGTAGGGGTCGCCTTCGGCGACCTGCGTATAGCGCGCATTCGCGCGCTGACTGTAGGGAAAGGGTTGTAGGGGTCGCGTTCCGCGACCTGCGTATAACGCGCTATCGCGCGTTGACTGATAGGAAATGATTGTAGGGGTCGCGTTCCGCGACCTGCGTGTAACGCGCTATCGCGCGTTGACTGTAGGGAAAGGGTTGTAGGGGTCGCCTTTGGCGACCTGCGTGTAACGCTTGTCTTAGTGCTTTTTAACTTATCGTCGGGAAAGACAGCATAGAGCTTGTACTATCCGCCGCGAGTCGGTATTTTGCGCTTGACGGCTATCGAGCGGAGGAAGGCGGCACGAACGTCGCGCCGCTTGACGCGATGCGTGACGCCGAGCGGGACGGCCCTGGACGCGCCGTTCGACGCGAGGCGAGGGATAGCCGCGGCATCGTCTGCCGACATCACTGGACGCCCCTGATCGGCCCGGCTCGCGCCGGGCGGGCCGGAGGCACGCGCGCAGCGCGGGAGGCGTGATATGTCGCTTAAGTGGAGCATCGTCTCGAGTATCGCCGTGAGGAAGGCGATGTCCGTGCGCGAGGACCCCGAAGCTCGGTTCCCGAGAATGGTCGAATGGATGCGCCGCTTCGACCCCGCCGGGCATCACCGACGGCTCTTCGACGCGGTAGAGCCGATTTTCAAGGACGAGAGCAACAACTGGAACAGGCTGATCAGGTCCTTCCTGGCCGAGATCGATCCGAGTTTCCTCGAGAAAATGATCTCGGCCCTTGCCGTGAATTCAGCTTTGGTGTCGGCGCCCAAGCGGACTCGCGTCATGGAGCGCGAGCTCTGCAACGTCCCCTGGGCGATACTCATGGACCCGACCTCCGCCTGCAATCTTTCCTGCAAGGGCTGCTGGGCCGCCGAGTACCCGAAGGCCGACTGGATGGACGAGGCCCTCCTCGACCGCATCATCAGGGAAGGCAAAGCCCTCGGCATTTATTTCTACCTGTATTCCGGCGGCGAGCCCCTCGTACGGAGGGCCGATCTCCTGCGCCTCGCCGAAAGGCACCCCGATTGCTTCTTCCTCGCCTTCACGAACGGCACCCTCGTCGACGAGCGCTTCGCCGAGGAGTCGCGCCGCCTCGGCAACATCGTGCTCGCCATTAGCGTCGAAGGATTCGAGGAGGAGACCGACTTGCGCCGAGGCATAGGTACGTACCGGAAGGCGATCAGGGCCATGGATCTCCTCAAGGCGAGGGGCGTACCCTTCGGGTTCTCGACCTGCTACCACAGACTGAACGCGGAGGTCGTCGGCTCGTCGGAATACGTGGACCTCATGATCGAGAAGGGTTGCCGCTTCGGCTGGTACTTTACGTACATGCCGCTCGGGCGCGACGCCAAGACGGAGCTCCTCGCGACCGAGGATCAGCGGGCGTTCATGCTGCGGCGCGTCCGCGAGTTCAGGAAGACCAAGCCGATCTTCCTCCTCGACTTCTGGAACGACGGCGAGTTCGTCGGCGGCTGCATCGCCGGGGGGCGGCGATACATCCATATCAACGCCGCCGGGGACGTGGAGCCCTGCGCCTTCATCCACTACTCGGGCGCGAACATACGCGACATGAGCCTCCTGGATGCGCTCAAACAGCCCCTGTTCAAGGAGTATGCCGAGGGACAGCCCTTCAATGAGAACCACCTGAGGCCCTGCCCCCTCTTGGACAATCCCTCGAGGCTCCGGGAGATGGTCTTCCGCTCCGGCGCGCGCTCGACCCAGCTCCTCGACCACGAGGACGTTGCGTCGCTCGCGGACAAGTGCGAGGGCGTCTCGCGCAGATGGGCCGCCAGGGCGGATCGGCTGTGGAAGGAGCGCGAGACATGAACGATTCAGCCCTGCGCCTCGCCTCCGACCGCTACCTCGAGATCATGCGGTCGAGCCGGATACCCATCCTGGGACTTTTCGCCGAGTCGATCAGGGAGGACGAGCTCTTGCTGTTGCCGCGTGCCTTGCGGAGGACTTTCAGGACCGCGCTCAGGATACCTCGAAGCCTCTTTATGTCTGCGGGCGCCGAACGCGACCGCTACGTGTACGACACGCTGACGCGTTGGGCGCGCAAGATCTGCCGCCTCTGCCATGTGAGGCTCGAAGTCTCGGGCGAGGCGCGGCTTGACCCGGGGAGGACATACCTCTTCGTCGCGAACCACCAATCCCCCGCAGACATCCTCGCCCTCTACGCGGCCCTGCCCGTGCGCGCCGCCTTCGTTTCGTCGAGCGTCATGTCGGGGATACCCGTATTCTCGTATTGGATGCGCAAGAGCGGCGCCGTCTTCGTCGAACAGGGCGACCGCGGGGGCGAGATGGCCGCGCTCAAGTCGATGGTGAGGCGCCTGAAGGGCGGAAGGAGCCTCATACTGTTCCCGGAGGGATTCATGAACCAGGGAGAGGAGCTCGCGGAATTCAATCGGGGCGGAATCTTCGCCGCCGTCCTGGCCCGCGTCCCGATCGTCCCCGTCTTCATCGGAGGGACGTCGGAGGTCATGCGCACGGGTACGCTCAGAATCGCCCCTCGGCGGCGGGTCGCCGTTGAGTTCGGCGAGCCTATGGACGTTTCCGTCCTCGGCCGCGCCGCGAGGGATGCCCTCGCCGAATCATTACGCGATCGCATAACGCGTATGAAAGATACCGCGCGTGGCGCGGAGCGCCCGGGCCTTACTCCAGCGGCCGCGAGGCCAGATTCATATCCACGTGGCAGTATCCTCCGGGATTCTTGCGGAGATAATCCTGGTGGTAGTCCTCGGCAGGATAGAAGGGAGCCGCGGGCTCGATCCGCGTGGCGATCGGCTTGCGATACCTGCCGCTCGCGGTGAGCTCGGCGACGACCGCCTCGGCCTCTTTCCGCTGCGCCTCGCCCTGGCAGAACGCGACCGACCTGTACTGCGTCCCGACGTCGGCGCCCTGGCGGTCGACCTGCGTCGGATCGTGCATGCGGAAGAAGTGCCGGAGGAGGTCGCGATAGGCGATCTTGTCGGGGTCGAACTCGATCCTGAGCGACTCAGCGTGAGCGGTCCTGCCCGTGCAGACTTCCTTATACGTCGGGTTCGCGGTCGTCCCGCCGCAGTAGCCAACCTCGGTCGAGGTCACGCCCGGCAGGCGGCGGAAGTACTCCTCGGTGCCCCAGAAGCAGCCCGCCGCGAAGACCGCGGTCTCGAGCCGCGCGCCGACGGCTCCGCCTCGAGCGGGGCCTGACTTGGCCGTCGCTTCTGCGAAGAGAGCGCGGTACTCGCCGTAGCCTTCCTTCTCGAGGTCTTCGGCCGGCACGAACCTGAGGGCCGCCGAGTTGATGCAGTAGCGCAGGCCTCCAAGACCGGGACCGTCCGGGAAGACGTGGCCGAGGTGCGAGGAGGCCGCAGCGCTCTTTACTTCCACGCGCGTCATTCCGTGCGAGGCGTCCGTCTCCTCGACGACGGCCTCGGGGTCGACGGGCCTCGTGAAGCTGGGCCAGCCCGTGCTCGAGTCGAACTTGTCCTTGGAGGAGAACAGGGGCTTCCCCGATACGACGTCTACGTAGATACCGTCCCTATGCTCTTTCCAATAGGCGTTGTCGAAGGGAGGCTCGGTCCCGCACTCCTGGGTCACGCGGTACTGCTCGTCGGTCAGCCGGCCGCGCAGGCCGGCAGTCGATCCGTGGTCTCGGCTCGAGTTCATCGATCCCTCTCCTATCGATGTCGCGCATCGCGTCATGACCGCCGCCGCGAAGGCGAGCGACCCTGCGAAGGCCAGCGCCGCTATGAGCGCGGCGTTCCTCTTCGTAGACTTCATCGTAGTCTCGTTTATAATATATTAAAAAACATATATAAAGGATAGGACGAGCCTCTTCCGCGGCGTTGTTTTATGCTGTCCGCATGGCCCTTATGCGAAAGCCCGAGAATGCCTCTCCGCGGGACTCCTCGCCGTCAGGAAGGTCGTCGTCGAGATCGACGGCGCGAGGCGACTCGGATAGAGACCGCCGCCAGGACCGCGATGGCCGCCGCGCCGCTCGCCGCGAACACGGGGCCGGCTCCGAAGCGGTCGGCGAGGGCGCCGCCGACCATGGTCGAGATCAGCGACGATACAGTCTGGATCGTGGTGTTCGCGCCGTAGACGCGGCCGCGCGCCTCGGGCTCCGTGGCCGCGTCGCGCTTGGAGTGCAGGACGATCGCGGCGGAGTACAGCGCGAAGCTTCCCGTCGCGAGGATCGCGACCGCCGCGGGGAAGGATCCGACGAGACCTAGAAAGATGAAACAGGCGAAGTACGCGCCAAGCCCCGACGCCGCGACGATGCGGTGAGGGGCTGCCCTCGCGACGAAGGGGCCGGCGAGGCTGCCGGCCAGACTGCCGAGGGCGGCCGCCGTCATGGCGAGGCCGTAGTCGGCGTTCGAGCCGCCGAGTCTCCCTACGAAGATCACGATGAGGAGGCTCTGCATGAAGCTCGTGAAGAAGCTCCTGATCATCGACGCTCCGACGAGGAGCCTGAGCTCGCCCGAGGCGAGGATCCGAGAGAAACCCTCGCCGTACGCGGCGAGTGTAGCTACGCGCGCTCTCGCGGCGTCTTTCTCTCGTCTGCCGAATTCGCGTTCCGAGAGCATGGCCGCGCTCGCGGCGCAGAGGCAGTAGACGCACGCCGATATCGCGGCGATCCCTCGCGCGCCGAGCGATCGAGAGAGGAGCCCGGCGAAGAGCGGAGCCGCCAGCCGGGCGGCGTTCAGGAGCGTGAAGGCCACGCTGTTGCCGCCGACGTACCCGCCCGGGCGCGCGATTTGCGTCATGAGCACCGTGCGCGCGTTCGCGAGAAGCATGAAGAGCGCCGAAAGGGGCAGCCACAGCGCGTAGAGAGCCCAGAGCGCGTCGAGCGCGGGGAGGGCGAGCGAGAGGAGGGCCGTAGCCGAGGCCGCGACCGCGATCGTCCTCCTCGTTCCGAAGCGGTCCACGATGGAGCCGTAGGCCGGCGAGAGGAGTTTCGGCAGGAACGTGATCGCGGTGAAGACGCCTACGTTGATCGCTCTTCGCGAGATGTCGTAGACTCTGAGCGTCATGACGAAGAACAAGAACTCATATCCGAAGGCCGAGAGGAAGAACGCGGCTCCGAAAGCCGCTTTGTCCTTTCCGCTCGCCCGCGCCTCTGCGATCATGTCGTCTACCTCCGCCGCGGTCGACTTTATGCGGAGGGCTTCCCTGCGAACAGGGCCGCGAGAGGCCTCGGTCGATAGGGCCGCTTCCTGATGCGCTGGTTCGCCGTCGACCGCGGATCCTCCATGCCGCTCATCAGGCAGATCTACGGCGAGATCAGCGCCCAGGTCCTGAACGGCGAAATGAAGGCCGGCGAGAGGCTGCCGTCCACGCGCGAGACCGCGGCAGAGCTGGGAGTGTCGCGCAACGTCGTCATGGAGGCCTACGACCAGCTGGCGGCGGAAGGCTTCTTGATCGGAATCTCTGGCGCGGGAACGTTCGTAGCCGAAGGCTCCCGCCTCGACGTCCCTCGCCATGCAGCCGATTCCGCGAGCGATGCGGAGGCCTGTCCGGCGC